>ERZ772910.101-NODE-101-length-53439-cov-14.692811_pt1 | contig 53439 bp, 46 predicted proteins | sample MGYA00511357_ERZ772910 | MGnify/ENA primary metagenome ERZ772910 (study PRJEB29015, sample SAMEA2738096) | human oral metagenome | biome: human oral; feature: human-associated habitat; material: saliva | place: China | collected 2193 ... | reverse complement strand
ATCCGCTGATTATTCGATCACTCTTCACCTCGTCTACCCTAACGACTGCCTTCGCGGGTACTTGCGCTATTCGCCTTTACGAATTCGGACTTCCTTTCTATGATATACGGCAGAATTAGTACAAATATGAATTATGTACTGAGCTATATTATACTAAAAAAATCGATAAGATGTAAACCTCCGAACCTAATTCAAAGGCAATAAAAAAAGATTTATTCTATACTTCACAGTATTTTCATTGTAAGAAATTATACTGCTATCAATCTATATTTTATACAATTAGATTTTGCTATATTTTCGAAATATATTTATAACATTTTGGAGATACTAATTATGAATAAAACAACTATAAAAAAGAGACATAAATCACATAAAAATAACATACAATACAGAAAATTACGTCGTTGGGTGCTTCCTGCCGTATTAGGTGCCGCCTTATCTACATTGGCTTTCATTCCAACCTTTGCAGCAGAAACACAAGCGAATACTAACGTAGCTGTTGTAACCACTACAGAACAAGCTCCAACTGTACCATCTGCTCAAGGTAGCACACCACCAAATGGTGCGCCACATGGCAAACCACCTGCAGGTCAACCGCCAGTAGGTGCTCCTAATGGAGCACCTCCAAGTGGAAGTCAAAACGGGGCACCTCCAACAGATATGAAAAACGGAGCCCCTACTGGCATGGCACCACACGCCGAAGTAGATCCTAGTACTTTCACAGGTACCTCTGTAGTAACAGAAAACAAATCTATCGCTCATGAGTTAATTACTAATACAACATCTGACCAGAATGCTTTCATAGGCAAAAATAAAGCAGTCGTAAATATCGAAAACAGCGTTTTCGATAAAACTGGTAATACTACAAGCGATGACAACAGTAATTTCCGAGGTCAAAATGCGGTAATTCTTGGTATTGATGGTAGCCAAATCAACATTAAGGGTAGCAATATTACATCTAACTCCAATGGTTCCAATGCAGTCTTTGCTACCAGTGAAGGCTCTGTTATCAACGTAGAGAACACTAATATTCACACTAAAAGCGATTCTTCTCGTGGTCTAGATGCTACGTACAAAGGCACAGTAAATGGTAAAAATCTAACGATCACTACTGAAGGTGCTCACTCTGCCACCCTTGCTACTGACCGTGGCGAAGGTACCATTACTGTGGAAGCTGCTAAACTGACAACCTCTGGCGCAGGTAGCCCTGTTATCTACTCAACTGGTAATATTACAGCTAACAACGTCAACGGCGTAGCAAATAACAGTGAAATTGGCGTTGTAGAAGGCAAAAACTCTATCACCCTTACAAACTCAAATGTAACTGGCTACAAAGATAATGGCTTCATGCTCTACCAAAGCTTCTCCGGTGATGCTGAAAGCGGTGTTGCACGCCTTAAAGCAGAAAATAACACGCTCACCACACACGCCACAGGTGCGTTTATCTATGTTAACAACACCACTGCTGAAGTAGATTTGTCTAACAATGCTATTTCTATGCCTAATACAACTACCTTCGTGAAAGCAGCAGCTGACTCTCGTTGGGGCAATGCTGGTGAAAACGGTGGTCACCTTACACTCCGTGCAACTAACCAAGCACTAAGCGGTAACATCGTAGCTGACTCCATCAGTACTATTGCACTAGATATGACAAATGGCTCTAGCCTCGTGGGAGCTATCAACACAGACAACACAGCTAAAGAAGTTACAGTAAAACTCAGCAAAGACTCTAGCTGGACACTTACTGGCGATAGCTATGTAAAATCCTTAACTAATGAAGACACAACTGGTGAAAACATTCACTTGAATGGATATAAACTCGTTGTAACAGACAAACAGTAGACACCAAGTCATAAGTAAAGCAAAAGGCACGCGCTTCTTCGAAGCAACGTGCCTTTATAAATTCTAAAGTATTTAAATATTATTAAATAGATAGTCTAGCTCATCAATTTCTTTCTGTAATCTATCAGAAATTTCACTCATGACAAACTCTTCTTTTATTTTATAAATAAATCTAATATCAGAAAAAAGACGACTTATTGTATTAAACACAATACCAATATCAAGATTGCATAAGTTTTTAGTTATTAAGGCATTAATAATAGTACTGGAAGATGCAATCGAATTAGATATAAGAAGAATTTTTCGTGTTCGTACCTCATAGAGATCTTTCGGCTCATTATCATTATTAAATAGTCCATGTGTAAGTGTAATAATTATGTCTATCACTTTAGAAATAATAAATGAAGCACCAATAATCTTCATATCACGAGCTAAACATAATGCATCATAATGTTCATCATATAATTTACTAGCAAAACTTTCATTAAAGCTTGATAATAACGGGACTGGTAATCCCATTTTCGTAAAAATATCAGACTTATAATGTAGCGCCTGAGCAAAAACAGCTGCTGGTAAATTTAACTTATCTGCACGGCACATATCATAACTCTCTTTAAACATCATTGTTAAAGGAACTTGTTCAGCTGTAATTAACATTTTCTTTTTAGCAGTTAACGGATCCACTCTAGAAACTCGATGGTTCGCAAAGGAATTAAATGTAATACAATCAGTCAATATATTAGCTGTTCCAAATAGCCATCCTAAAATAGGGTCATGACCTAAAGTATACATTCTATGTGCTTTGCCCCCCATATTTATTCCCAAATCTTTCGATCCAGCAGTTATATCATATGGAGGTGTTTGATATAACATATTAATCCAATAACCGGGTTTATAACGTTCTTGAAAATGATCTCTAAACCTATCATTAGCATTTCTATGTTCAGCTTCAATAGATTTATCATTATGTGCTAATCTATCATCTGGATTAAAACTATCACCATAACCAAATTTTTTTGAAACATATGGGAAAAGTAATGTTTTGAATACCTGTAAAGCTGTTGCGATAGCAAGAAATGATAAGTCCCGCTTATTTATAATACTAGTTTTAGCAGAAAACTGCGCATTTATGGCATTATACTCATACATAGACTTATTAATCTCAGTATTAGACATGATATCTTCCAGCACAAATTTCTTAGAATATTCACCCGCTGTATCTGAAAGAATAGTTTCCCAATCTTGTATTATAGGTCTATAATTTAACTTTCGATTTCCTTTCTTATTGTCAATCTCAATCGATATTCTATCAATATCCTTCTTTTTTCCAAGCTTAATTAATAATGATTTCGTTGACTCTATGTTTGCATCTGCGTCATTTCTTTGTTCATGAAGTTCATAATCATTAGATATTTCATTTGATATATCCTGATTCAATTTTAAAATACGATTTATATCATACTCATCTTTAGAATATCTAAACTGGCTCAAATATAGATTCCCCCTGATTACGCATCAATGCCTAAATCATAACCTAAATCTTTTATAGCAGCTTTTAGCAATACATTTAACCCATTCAAATAATCAAGTCTTTCTTTATCCGCATCAGACTCTTCTTTCAATGCTTTCATAATAGCAGTTTGCTTTGCTAAAGCATTTTTATAAATAATGTTTTTTGCTTCTCTTAACTTTTTATTTTTTAAATGAGATGCAACTCCTACACCAATACTCCCAAGGATTACAGCCGGTGCAGCTAATACAGCTACTCCAGCAGCCATACCACCACCGACTAAAGCTCCTGCTGCAGCTAAACCACTTGTAATTCCAGCTGCACTTAAGCCAGCTACTGAGCCACCTAAGTACAATCCCGCAAAACCAACTCCAGCACCAGCACTAACACCTAATGCGCCAGCAGCAGTTTCACCCAACGGAGAATTATTAATAGTCATACTTTTATCATCAATTGCAACTGTAGCCTCATTAATAACATTTTCCACAGTTTTAAGCGCATCTTGACTTTGAAATTTCATCTTATTTTTATCAGTAATGTATTCACCCATTTTATATACTCCTCATTTCAACTATACGTTTATATAGCATAATAAATTCTATATCTAAACTAAGTAGTATTTAATAATTGTAGTATTGCACCCTTTTCACTAATCCTTTAGCAAAATAAAGTCACTTATCAAAAGTTACTTTCAATATAAAATTGGTTAGATTAAATCAGATTAATATTTATTAAGTTCCATTTTTCTATATGCTGCAATGAGAATAGTACAAGGAATAATAACTCTATATGCTGGTCCCGCTATATCATAAATAGTTCATAACGTAGTTAAAATAATTCCTACGGACCAACTAAAACCGACAACCCACTAGTAATACCCACATTTACAGCTAAACTCAATCCCCGTCCTAAAATTGCTTTAGCAATAGCATTCACAATAATTAATGTGATTTTATATGATGCAAATCAACCAGCTCTAAACACTTGAATTAACATAGATGATGTTATCCCTCCAATTGAGTTAAAATCACTATTATCCTTCAAATCCGATAATAGTGCAATTCGTTCGGATTGAGATAACTTTTCCCACATATCCTTTATTATAGATTCTAACAATAATTCTTCCATAACCTCTATCGAGTCAGAAGAGTGGAAATCAACTTTACACTGTTTCAATACTTTTTCTAGGATTTCTCTATATGTATTAGGCCCAGAAAAAATGCTAGTGATTGTATTACTGCCAAAATCTCGATATTCTTTTTCAATTCTATGCCAATATTTAGAATAATTTTTTCCAAACTGCTTATAATCTTCTGATACAGATAATGTTTCTGTTATTCCCCCTTTTTCAATTAAAGTATCAACAAATACTTGTAATTGTTCCTCAGGCATTCAGGTCATAAATTCAAGATTTTGATCCATAAGAGCTCCTTTTACTTTAACACTCCACGCTTCAGCTTTTAATCATGAACCATTCATGATTTATTCATGAATAAATTATAATTTATATAAAAAACTAAGTCAATCTCGAACCATTTAAACGAGTAAATTGTTCCACATATTTGAACTATAGATTTAATATCAGCTGCACTATATTATATAGAGGACTTACCATTTCATATTGAAATTATATACTAATTATGATAAAGCTCAGCAAAGACTCTAACTGGACACTTACTGGCGACAGCTATGTAAAATCCTTAACTAACGAAGACACAACCGGCGAAAACATCCACTTGAATGGATATAAACTCGTTGTAGCTGCTAAATAATGACAAAAGCACTACTTTGAATTTTTTACAATTCAAAGTAGTGCTTTCTTTTTTATTCAAATCTCATAGCAGTTTAAATACAGAAATCTTTTTTGATTTATCACACCGAAATAAGAGTATCAAAAGTTATGAAATAAGCAGTCTATTAAGTAACATCCATATATAGGACATAATTTTAATTCAACTACAGGCTTATAATTTTCATGTTTAATCTTATGTACCACAGTACTTAAAGTTTCTAAATCATCTTCCCAGCTTTGGATATAACTTTGTTTTTCCTCTTCACTATCAAAGTCTTCAACCGTTTTCACAGTTTCAATACATTCTAGTAATTCTGTTCGCTGTTTTTCTACTTCACGATGGAACAAGTCATATTGATTCGTAATCCAAAGACCAAAGTAATAAGGACCTCCACTCAAATCACAGTCCTCTTCAGCCTTTTCACATTCCTCTAAGAATAGTTCGTATTCACCTAAAACATAATAGGCATTAAAGACTTCAAAATCATAAATCTCATCGTTACTTAAATAATATGCTACATCTGAGCCCAGTTTAATTTGCTTTAAACGATCAAGAGCTTTCTTTTTATTCCCTAAATACACATCACAATAAGCTATCCCCAGTAATAATCGCATTCTATTTGGGTAGTTCGGTAACAACTGCTCAAAAATTGTCTTTGCTTTCTCATATTCTTTAAGCTCAAACAAACATGCTGCATGGCCATAGCTTATTTCATAATCATTAGATACACGTATTCCCTTTTCAAAGGCCTGTAAGCTTTTAGTTAAAGCCTCTATCGATCCATTATCTTCGTAAGATGAGAAATGATATAGAGCCAAACCACTATAGGTCTCTATATAGGGAGAGTTGAGCTTTACAGCGGCCGATAGATAATCATATTCTTTTATATGTCTCTCATCGTTATAATAAAAAGCCAAATTAGTGTAAATTCTTGCTTTGTCCGTATCATTCAGTTCATCACTATACGTTTCGAGGAAATCCTCCAATAGTTGAATTGAAATTTCCTCATGCCGCAACACCTGTTCAACAGTTGCTAAAGCACATACCACATCTACATCATGCGGATACTCCTGAACCAAACCACGTAAGTAAGATTCAAAACGCTCTGCATATTGTATTAATACATTATAATCACTGAATATGGACACCTTATAAGCAGTTTCATATTCTGTTTTAAGATTTTCCCAATACTCTTTTATAGCAAGCTTCATATTATACCTTTACTATCAAACATATTTTAGACTATATATTTATAATAACATAAATTACTTCTTATATACGTATGTACCTATACTAACGCCTCTCATATAAATTCAAACTATACAAAAAGACTTGCTTTAGCCTCTAGCTAATTCTAATTACATAAAAATAACCCTCTATTAGATATTCTAAAAATGAATAAAAATATCTAATAGAGGGTTATGTTACTTAAACCAAAATAAAACCTAACTATATTATGCTCTATCAATAGAGATCAACGCCGCATTTTTTGCATGTATCAATGTAGTATCAAATAATGGTATATCCGTATCATCCTGTTTAACAAGTAGTCCGATTTCAGTACATCCTAAAATAACACCTTGTACACCAGATTTTACTAAATCACCAATAATATCTAAGTATTGTTGTTTAGATTCATTAGAAATAACACCTAAACACAATTCATTGTATATAATATCATTTACAAGTTCAACTTGATCTTCGTTAGGGATAACAACATGAATCCCCCGATTTTCCAAGATACATTTATAAAAATCTTGTTGCATCGTGTACTTGGTACCGAGTAGACCTACCTTTGTAATACCTGATTTTTCTAACTCTACTGCAGTCATTTCCGCAATATGAAGAAGAGGGATTTGAATATGTTTTTCTATTTCATCCGCAACTTTATGCATTGTATTCGTGCATATAACAATATAATCAGCACCGGCCTTTTCAAGAGATTGAGCCGCATCGGATAAAATTTCAGCACTTCTATTCCAATCGCCATTTGCCTGGCACTTTTCTATTTCTTCGAAATCAACGCTATATAAAATACATTTTGCCGAATGTAAACCGCCCAAAACTTGCTTAATAGTTTCATTCAAAACTTGGTAATACGTAATCGTACTTTCCCAGCTCATTCCCCCAATTAAACCTATTGTTTTCATAATGACACCCTACTTTTCCGCCAACCCTTGTTCTCTACCGATAATATCGGCAATTTCTTGACATAGTGCTTGTAGTTCTTCTTGATTAGGGCCTTCAGCCATTACGCGAATGAGTGGTTCTGTACCAGATGCACGTACTAGAACGCGACCTTCTGCACCCAGTTCACCTTCTGCTGTTACGATGGCTGCTTTAATAATATCGTTATCTTCCCAACCTGTTTTTGTAGCAACACGAACGTTGATAAGAACTTGAGGATATTTTGTCATAATGCCAGCCAACTCAGAAAGTGGTTTGTTTTTCTCTTTCATAAGAGCTGCTACTTGTACAGCTGTCAACATACCATCACCAGTTGTATTGTGATCCAAGAAGATTACATGACCAGATTGCTCACCGCCAACGGAGAGATTGTGTTCACGCATGTATTCCAATACATAGCGGTCTCCAACAGCAGTAGCAAAGGTTTTCATGCCTAATTCTTTAGCAGCTTTGTGGAAGCCGATATTACTCATAACAGTACCAACTACAGTATCGTCTTTGAGTTTGCCCTCTTCTTTCAATTTAAGAGCACATAACAGCATGATTTGGTCACCATCGAGGACTTGTCCTTTTTCGTCAACTAATAAGCAACGGTCCGCATCGCCATCATTAGCGATACCAAGGTCTGCATTATGTTGTTGTACAGCTACTTGCAAGCCTTCGATATGCGTAGAACCACAGTGATGGTTGATGTTTAAGCCATCTGGATTTACGTTAATATTGATAACGTTAGCACCAAGGCCAGCTAAAATTTCAGGGCCTACACTAGAAGCAGCACCATTGGCACCATCATAAACGATTGTCATCCCTTCCAAGGATGTATCGATTGTGTGACGTACAAAGTGAGCATAGAAATGAGCTAAGTTGCTGTTGTGCTCTATTTTGCCGATGCCGTCACCTGTAGGGCGCGGCAATTTATTATCTGCACTTTGACGAACATACTCTTCCAATTGATCTTCTACTTCATCTGGCAATTTGTAACCATTGCCATCGAAAAATTTAATGCCATTATCTGGATATGGATTGTGAGATGCAGAAATAACTGCACCCGCATCTAAACCTTGTTGACGCACTAGGTATGCTACTGCTGGAGTTGGTACAACGCCTGCAATAACCACATTACCGCCTACAGAGCAGATGCCTGCTGCCAATGCACTTTCAAGCATAGAGCCAGAAATTCGCGTATCGCGACCGATTAAAAATGTAGGATGTTCCTTTTCCTTACCAAAATGCGTAGCCGCTGCGCGACCTAAATGATAGGCTAATTCAGGTGTTAAAAATTCATTAACAACACCACGTACACCATCTGTACCAAATAAACGAGCCATAATTATCCTCCTCTAGGGATTTGTGTACATCACAAGTCCTCATATATTCACTGTTGTGTATTATATCATATTATATACACCACACATATAGATACTACACAGATACAACTATATTCCGGTATCAATATGAACCTATACTGTAGTTCACTTCACAATATATTACCAACTAGTTTGGTTTTGCGTATTTTGCCATGCATAAAATGGCCGTTTCTGCCCCATCGAGGGCTGCACTCATGATGCCACCAGCGTAGCCAGCACCCTCACCCATCGGATAGAATCCACCTACAGTTGGAGAAACGCGCTCTTCGTTGCGCCCCATACGAAGTGGTGCAGAGGTACGGGTTTCAACACCTGTCATGCATACCGCAGGATCATCGAATCCACGAATGCGACGGCCCCAATACGGCAACGCCCGTTCTAATACGGATGTAACGAATGGTGGTAAGCAATCGTGTAAATCGCAGTCCACTACGCCCGGTTCATAGCTATAGGTACTATCTTGTACGCTAGGTGCCGGTGAAAGTCCTAAAAACTGACCTACTGTTTGCGCCGGTGCATGGAAGTTAGAACCACCCAACTCATAGGCCTTGCGTTCCCATTCCCGTTGGAATGCGACGCCATCTAATGGATGCGTACCAAAGTCATCGGGACCTACATTAACTACGATAGCACTGTTCGCAACACCGCTATCACGCGCATACAAGCTCATGCCATTTACAACAACGCCACCATTCTCGGACGCAGACGCTACAACTTGGCCACCTGGGCACATACAGAAGCTATAGGCTGTACGTCCTGTTTCTTTATCGTGGTATACGAGAGAGTATTCTGCGGCACCAAGTCCCAAGCTAGATGGCTCTACACCATATTGGGACTCATCGATCAAAGCTTGATCATGTTCGATACGAACACCGATAGCAAATGGTTTTGCCGTCATTTCTACATTTCGTTTATGTAGCATTTCATACGTATCGCGTGCACTATGTCCTACGCCAGATAAAACAACTGTAGTATCAATACGCTCACTACCATTAACTTCAACACCTACGATGCGGTCATTTTCGATAAATAAATCTGTAATCTTTGCACCGAATCGAACTTCACCGCCCCATTCAATGATGCGCTCACGCATGGCTTTTACCATGGTACGCAGTTTATCGGTACCTACGTGAGGTTTATGTTTATATAAAATTTCTTCAGGAGCACCAAATTCAACAAAGTATTTAGAGATTTCGTGCAATCTAGGATGGGTAACGCGAGTCGTTAATTTACCATCAGAGAAGGTACCTGCACCACCTTCACCGAATTGAACGTTGGACTCAGGTTTAAAGACACCCTCTTTCCAGAATGTTTCTACATCTTCGCTACGCGTATCTACATCTTGACCACGCTCAAAGACGATAGGACGGTACCCTTCACGAGCTAAATAAAAAGCAGCTAACATTCCAGCCGGACCAAAACCCATCACTACAGGACGATGTGCTAAAGGCGCATTACCATGAACAATAGGTTCTGGATCCTCTGGAGTAAATACAGATACATCCTTTTGTTTACCCAGTTTTTTCATGATTTGAGCTTCCTTATGAACCTCAACAAACAAGGTATACACAAATACGATATTAGGTTTTTTACGAGCATCTACAGCGCGTCGCACAACGTGAATTGTTTCAATGGCACCACGTAGCTGGGGATACTTCTTTTCTACAATCTCTTTAATGTCCGACTTGACCGTAACGGCCACACGGAAATTTATTATTCTAATCATATCTTTCCTTATTTAAGCTGCCCTTTTAGATCAGCAAATTTCTTTATTATTTGACCTAAATCCTTCAAATTTAACCTACTAGAAATTGGTCATACAATATTATTATACAATATTACTGTAAAAGCTAATACATAATAAACAGAGTATCCCAATAAAGCATTAAAATAGACCCTAATAGAGTTTTATCGTATCCTCTATTAGGGTCTTATTTTTAATTTAGGTTTATAGTAATAACAATTTTGGAAATCGCCATTACATCTTTAATTTCATAAACTAGGTAGTTTTCTTTTGTATATCCACCTTAACATGTACTGTAGTAACATTACTATTGACACCACTCGGTAATACTAAGTTGTAATTACCTTGGATTCCCTTAGTCGCACCAGTAAGATCTATTGGCTCTGTTTGAATTTCTGAAACAGAGTCAATTATTTCTTCACGGCCAGTTACAGTCAATTGGGTCGGTGTAACGGATATGGACTTAACCTCATACCCATCAGCTACCGTTCCCGCAGTTGGTACTGTAATAGGAACCGCTTTATCTTTACGCAATAAATTTAATTCATATTGTGCCTGACCTAGATACGGATTGATCTGTACATCTAATACATTACCCGATACATCCCAAGCTTCTAATGTACTAACAGCACTAAAGTTCTTGGTTTGACCATCAATGTTAACCTTCATAACAACCTTATTTACAGCGTTAACAAGCTGTTTACGCCCAGATACAGTTACCTCTTTCGGTACAATAGCATATGACTTGAGCGCAACATCATCTGAGAACTTACCAATTGGAAAAATTTCAACTGGTATCTTTCGTTCTGCATATTCGTCTACATTAATCGTTATAGTATAAGGCTCAACCACAACGAGGCTCATCCCCGCTGGCGGTGTAAATCCAATGGTCACATTATTTTGACCTGGTTTCACACCAGATGCATCAATGTATGCCCGAAGAGTATCTGCCTTTATAGACATAATCGTATCGCGAGGTCCCGAAAGGACAATACGGGCTACATCAGGTACATCTTCTATAATATAATGCGAATCAAGATTTTGGACTTGAACAGGTACTGTATAGGTTACCTCCATCACAGGATTCTGACCTCGCATGATAAAGAACCACATGACGATAGCCGCAAGCAAAGATAACAATTTAGCAGGCCAATTTCGTTTCAAATGTATCATCATTGTTTTGCCCCCCATTTCCACATACCAGTAATGGTTTGACGAGGGCGTTCCATAAATGTACGTAACGCTTCTTTAATTTGATCTTCCGGTAAATGACGATAAATATGACCGCCATAGGTATAGGAAATTGTCCCCGTTTCCTCACTGACAACAACAACGACCGCATCTGTTTGCTCAGATAAACCGATGGCTGCACGGTGACGCGTACCTAGTTCAGTACTCAACGTACGGTCTTCAGTAAGCGGTAATAAGCATCCAGCTGCACGAATGCGACCATCGCGAATAATAAGAGCCCCATCATGAAGCGGTGTGCTCGGTACGAAGATATTTTTAATTAATTCACGGCTCAATACAGCATCCATTAAGATACCTGTATCTACGAAGTCATTAAGACCTACTTCGCGTTCAAACACGATGAGTGCCCCCGTATGTTCACGGGACATAACGCGTGCCGCCGCCATCACTTCATTGATGGCCATATCCATTTCCTCTTCGTTTACATTTTGAGCCTTGCTGAAAATACGGCCGCGACCAAGTTGCTCAAGAGCACGACGCAACTCAGGTTGGAATACTACAGGTAACGCAAAGAGGAGTACAGTCATACTTTGTTGCAAAATCCAGTTAATAACATATAGATTTAGCAAATGACTCAATAAATTTAGAATTGCTAATATCACGAGGCCTTTTAAAAGAGCAACGGCTCGTGTATCTTTAAGCATCTTATATAAATAATATATACCTATAGCAACAATTAAGATATCCGCGATATCAAGAAGCCTAAAGGTATGTATAAGTGCGTCAATATGCATAAAAAAGCTCCTTATACAAAATAATAAGGTACAGCCAACTGTTTGACTGTACCTTATATTTTAACTCATTTTAAAAGCACTGTAAATTAATAAACAAGTATACGATATGGTTTTCCATATACAAATGATAGGTCTCATCAATATCACATCTACAAAGGTCATAAAATGGGCTGCACTCTGGCTATTAAAATGACTACAAATAGTTAGTTCATTTTATGTAATTAAATGTTTTGTGTTTCAATCCACACATCCATTTGACCGCCGCAAACCATACCTTCTTTTACAGCTACATCATCATCGAGTAAAACGTCGATTCGACGGTGCGCTTCTTTTTTATTCAAAGAATCAACTGCACTTAGACGAATTTCATTTTCTGCACGGCCACCACCGATAGTACCAAAAATGGAGCCATCTGGGAATACAACCATAGATGTTCCAGCCTTACGCGGTGTAGAACCACGAGTATACAAAATAGTAGCCACAGCTAATGTTTCGTTTTTACGCTCACTAAGATATTCAATAAACTCACGATTCATGGCTCACTCTACCTTTCCGCAATGAGCCGCCTTGTTTACCACGCACCACTGCCAAATATTCGCTAACGATAGATAATGCAATCTCCTCAGGAGTTTGTGCACCCAAGTCTAGACCAATTGGAGCATAGACCATATCTAACTCTTCTTGCGTCCAACCTTGCTCACGCAATACTTCAAATGCATAATGAATGCGCTTTTGACTACCCATAACACCCATATACGTAGGCAAGTAGCCACGAAGTTGTTCAAGGCATATATTATCGTACTCATGAGCACGCGTTACGATGATAAAACCATTATACTCATCAAGAGGTAAATCATTCTTGAAGTTCTCTAAAGGCAAGCATTTACGAGTAACGCGTTCATCAAAGAATTCTGGAACTACATATTCTGGACGGTCATCTACAACAGTAACACGACAGCCGATGAATAATAGTAAATCAGTAATCGCTCGGCTCACATGACCAGCGCCCAATACGAGAACGGACGGATCATTTTCTACAGGTTGTACGAAACATTCTATTTCGCCTACCATACACAGAGAGTTAAGTTTTGCTTTATCTACTGTAAAGCCTTCAATAGCCGTACCATAAAGCACGCTGCCATCTTCAGCATAAATAGTCTTATCCCCTTGGCGAGGACCAGATAAAATAGTAACCATCAAGGTAGTTTCAGTAACCTGTAGACGGTCTTTCATCACATCATAGATTGTTTCCATCTAGATTCCTTTCATAATCCCACGCTGTAACAGCCTCTAATACGCCGCCACCAACAGCAAGGGACTTATCTGAAATACTATAACAATGAGACTCTTCACAACGAGCATCTACATCGGCCAATTTAAAATGGTCTGATACAATGAGCCCACTTTTTAGAATGCCTCTAAGAATACCTGTAATTTTTGCCCGTACCGGCTCTTCATCGACATAACCAATGACCTCATTGGCTTGAACAGAATCACCAATATGACGCTTTGCCGTAAATAGACCAGCCTTTGGTGAGTGTATTACACGTTCATGAGTATAGCCACCTACATTACCAGGAATGCCGGTATTCGGTTGCGCAGAACCATCATAGATACAGCGCCCCAAAGAATGACCACGCATCGTTTCGATGACTACATCTACATCATCCCCTGCAGTAAATCCAGGCCCAACACCTATGACAAGCTCTGCATCATCACGTTTTGTACCTAGATTCTTCTTACTTAAAATACCATCTACTACAATAGCTGGTTTCAGTGTATCTAATAACTCTTCGTATGAACTAGTCACAACGGGAATTATCCCTTGTGCCAAAGTATCTTTCACTTCACTAAGGGCAACATGACGGGCTACAAAACGTTCCAAAACCATTTCACCACGATGAACAGCATTGCCGTAACATACTTCGCGGCGAATCATAGTAGGAATCGCAATTTCACTAATAACCACGGGATAGCCCGCCCGTTTCAATCTATATACAGCGCCGGAAGCGATATCTCCGCCTCCACGCATGAGCACTAATGGTTTCATAATGCCTCACTTTCACGATGTTTTAAACGCTCAAAATCATCGGGTGTGTCGATATCGTCACCAATATCGTCACGAATCCATAATTTCAAGACATAGTCCTTGCCATCACCACGAATGATGGTCTTACCGCCTTGATCCCCTTGGATCTGTTGTAAAAAATCAAACCAATGTGAACCAAAGAGAACGGGATTCCCCGATTGATAGTTCATCCCATAATGTGGGACAACGATAGTTTTCGAATGAAAGTTTTCACTAAATGCACTAATGACCTCATGTACGACAGCACTCGTCAAAAGAGGCTGATCCCCTACTGAACAAAGAATACCGTCTAACGGTATGGGCGATGTTTCTACTAAATGACGCACCCCCATTGCTATGGACACACCTTGTCCTAGCTCAGGATGCTCATTTCGAATCGCTTCAAAACCGTACTTTGTGACAATAGGTTCTAATTTTTCATAATTATCACCTGTAACCGCCACAAAAGGTAGCTTATACGACATAGTAGATACTACGTCTCCGCCCCATCCACATTGAAGAGCCCCACAGACCGCATCTAGAACAGTCTTACCACGCCAAGGCAAGAGCTGCTTATTACATCCCATGCGCTTGGATTGTCCTCCCACGAGGAGGACAATGCCAATATGCAAAGAACGACGGTCTATGGGGTCTCTCATTGTACTGAAAGCGGTATTACAATTTGCTTTCACATAAGTCATGAGTACCTACCGACATTGAATAATACGACGGATTTCGCAACTTGCTTTGTATCCATCGGCTAAGATGATAGCAGCGATATCGCTATCCACAATATGATCAATAAAATCATCGATAATACGATGTTGCACTGTTTCATAACCAGTACAGAATAGGATTTTCTTCCCTTTGCTGTATTGGAACAAACCTTGCTTGTGTAATACAAGATCAGCCAACATACGCGGTGTTACAATAGCCCCCATATCGCGTTTTACGATATCTTGAACGAGCTCGATATTATGTACGTGCTCCTCATCAAGAGGAGCCCCTAGCATTTGTAGGTTAACAAGACCAATCGTAGTCTTTGTAAGGGATGGAATAACAGGTTCACTCGTCTTAGGCGCCTTGAGCCATTTTTCCTTTGCCCCGTCTGCTTCTACTACAATTTGCCAGTTAGGATGTAACTTTGCCAAACCATCGATAAGATCACAATCTAAGGAGTCCACTTTTGTTCCCGTAATGCCAGAGAACCACGCACCACAATAACCATGTAACACACGATCAGTACAATACTCATCTGCTTCATTAATATTTTGAGTATAAATCGGTTTATAATGAGCAACCTGAGATTCATAGAGTCGAGTCGTAGTCGTAACTACGATGGGCTGACCTTTCAGCCGTCCATATTCTACTAGTTTAGAAAGCACAGTCGTTTTACCGCCGGCCCCAACAAGGGCAACGATTCCCGGCTGAATCAATCGATTCCAATAGGATGTTTGTGATGTCATAGAACCAGGCCTCCTTAGAAAGTAACAAGAAATTAAAACTCTCTATACTTTATATTTCTCGTCCATAGCCATAAATACCTTCTCAGGTGTCATAGGTAATGTACGAACATCCGCACCAACTGCATTTTTAATAGCATGTTGGATAGCTGGACAACCAGTGTTAATAACAACTTCACCAATAGATTTAGCACCAAAACCGCCAGTTGGTTCATAAGACTCTACGAAGTCTGTATGTAATTCACCGATATCTTGACGGGTTGGAATCTTATAAGTCATAAGGTTACTAGTTTCTAAGCGACCACTATTAGAGTAGCGAACATCTTCATATAGTGCCATACCGATTGCTTGTACTACACCGCCCTCAACTTGAACGCGAGCCAATTTAGGGTTAATAACAGTACCGCAGTCGATGCAGGAATAGAAGTGAAGAGGAATAACCTTACCAGTTTGTTTGTCTACTTTTACCTCTGCAATAGATGCCATGAATGGAGGTGGGGATGTATGACTGCCCCATGTAGCGAAACCAGATAATTGTTCTGCCTTAACACCTACTAATAATTTCGGAGCTAATTGATGAATATCCATAGTTTTGGAGCCATCTTTTGTTGTCGCTACAACACCATCAAAATCAACGTTTTCAACGTCTGTTTCAAAGAATTCTGCGAATTTAGCGATAATTTTAGTGCGCAATTCTTCAGCAGCCATCTTAGCAGCTGTACCAGTTACATACGTTGTACTAGATGCATAAGAACCTGGGTCAAACGGTACGATATCTGTATCGGATTCAACAACCGTCATATATTCCATAGGACAACCGATTACTTCGCAGGCCATTTGAGTCAATACAGTATTAGAACCCATGCCCATTTCGGAAGAACCAGTGTACAATGTGTAGTTACCATCATCGCCAAGACGAATTTCTACAGATGCTACGTCGATATTAGCAACGCCAGAACCTTGCAACGCTAACGCCATGCCAAGACCGCCGCGATAGCGCTCATCGATATCCCAAGAATGAGGGCGTTCATCCCAACGAGCCATTTCTTTTACGCGATTTACTGTATCTTGGAAAAGACCAGAATCCAAGTATTCATCTGGAGCGTATACTAAACTTTGTTCCCCTTGAGCAATCAAGTTCTTTTGACGTAATTCAGCAGGGTCTACCCCCATCTTGTCCGCCAAGTTATTAACAGCACACTCTAATGGCCACAATGCTTCGGTAGCACCATAACCACGGAACGCACCGCCTGGAGTATGGTTCATGTAAACGCCTTCTGTACCGTAATGAATAGCTGTCGCTTTATTATATAAAGGAATAGACTTATGTTCACCAGCTGTTGTGGTAGTGAAGCAGTGAGTTGCATGAGCACCTGCATCAGTAATAGAGTCCATGTCGATAACCTTGATGATACCGTCTTTTGTAGCACCTACGCGGATTTTCCATTCACGAGCATGACGTGTAGTGGAGCAAGTTTGCGATTCTGTGCGATCATATAAAAGGTAACAAGGTTTCTTCAATGTCCATGCTACAAAGGCTGTCATAATTTCTGTACAAGCCGTTTGTTTAGAGCCGAAGCCACCGCCGATACGAGGTTTTAATACGCGAACTTTTGTAGCAGGAATGCCAAGAGCACGTGCGATGTGACGGCGAACATGGAATACGATTTGCGTAGAGGATACGATAACTACGCGGCCTAATGCATCAATATAACCATAACTTTGGAATGGCTCCATCGCTGTTTGACGTGTAGCTTGGTCAAAGTAAGTACCTTCTACCACATAATCACATTTAGCAAGTTCCGCTTCAACATCACCTACCCGTTTATGATAGGATACGCAAATATTGCGTTTGTAGTCTTGACCTACAGGAATATTGTTATGAATATCATCTTCAGGATGCACTACTGTTTCGTGGTCGATAGCAGTATGCATATCAAGAACTGGTTTTTGTACTTCGTACTCAACCTTGATAAGCGGCATAGCTTTTAATGCTGTAGCCTCGTCTTTAGCTACTACGAGAGCTACTTCATCGCCAACGTAACGAACTACAGGATCCAAGATAAGCGCATCATAAGCAGATGGCTCTGGATAGGTTTGACCAGCTAATGTAAAACGAGTGTTAGGCACATCTTCATGTGTAAAGATCGCTTCTACACCGGGGATCAATTTAGCCTTAGATGTATCAATAGATTTAATGCGCGCCTGTGCATGAGGGCTACGAAGAACCTTAATAACGAGCGCATCTTTAGGAACAAAATCGCCTGTATAGGACGGTTTACCCGTCAAAATACCTTTAGAGTCAACTTTGTCATAAGCTTTACCAATGTGCTTTTTCATTATTATAGGCCTCCTTCTAAGAATTTACGAACCCCTCGAAGTTGTGATTCATAGCCAGTACAACGGCACAAGTTACCAATGAGGTACTCCCGGATTTCATCATCGCTAGCCTTTGGATTTTTGCGTTTCAAATTGATAGCGCTCATCATCATACCAGTTGTACAGAAACCACATTGGTCCCCACCTTCACTAGCAATACAAGCCGCTAGTAATTCGGCCTCTTCTTCTAAGCCTTCTAATGTAGTGATTTTATGACCTGGTGCACGGAATGTAGGGTATGCACAAGATAATACGATTTCGTCGTCTACCCATACAGTACAAAGGCCACAGTTTGTTGTATCACAGCCACAACGTACGCTGTAATAACCAAGATTACGCAATGTATCCAACAACATTTCGTCAGTTGGCACATTAACTGTTACATTTTTATTATTAATATTTAGTACGAGTTCCATTATTGTGCCACCTCCTTAGCTAAGCGTTGAACCATTGCTTTCACCATTTCTATGCGGTATTCTTTGGACGCATGGGAGTTAGATTGGTAAACTAATTCTTCAGATGCCAATTGACCTGCTTCTTTCGCTGCAGACAATCCTTTTTCTGAAAGTAAAGCACTTGCTTTAGCTGCTAATTGAGGTACGCCAGGTCTTGTACCGATGTACAATTCAACGCCATTTTCATCGCGGCGAAGAGCACCTGTCAAAAATGGGAAATCGCCACGAGAGATGCGAAGGGCTTCCACAGCTACAGGCACATCTACTTTAGGGATGCGAATTTCCATGAGGATATCACGGTCTCTATATGTCATATAGTCTTGCATGGACATGCGACCACCCTTAAAGGTAACGATGTCTGCATGAACTGCTAGCAATGCAGGAATGATATCAGAGAAGCCGAATCTACTAGCTACAGAACCGCCCATAGTAGCTGTATTACGGAATTGAACGCCAAGGATTTCCTTAATGCCTTTAACTACCGCACCACCGCAGAATTGTTGTAAAGGCTCAAAGCGTTCCACATCTCCTTGTGTCGCCATAGCGCCAATTACAAATTCCTTCTCCTCTTCACGAACATAACGCAAATCAAGGCTTCCCATATCGATCACTGATGGCCATGTGCGTCGACCTAAACGCAACCAGCAACCGCCAGCTAGCATTGGAGCAGTTTTGTTTTTTGTGGCTAATTCGTAAGCCTCTTCCACCGTCTTCGGTTGTAATACTTTCATAAATGCTAACATAATCTGTCCTCTCAATGGTATACTAATACTAAAAGAACTTAGATGATAACTATAAAAATACAAATATCATCAAACTACAAACCTAGCAGGAACTCATCAGTATCTATAGAATTCCTCACGTTTCTTATACTTTAATTGTACCAATAATTCGCTATGAAATCTACGATGAAATATATAAATTTACAAGAAATTTGCAAAGAACTGAATATTTATGAATACGGCGTTACCTCTTGGCCACTACCTGAGAATGCAAAATCCATTTTATACGAAAGTAATCCATGCCCCTTTACGGCAGCCAATGTAGAAGAAAGACTATTAGGAACAACGCTTTTTACCCCTAAAAGTGCAATTGTTTGTCTTTTTCCATACCATGTGGAGTACCAAGGGCCTTCCAATTTATCTCGCTATACATGGTCCACAGATTACCACCTAGTCGTCAATGAATATTTAAAAAAACTTATTGAAAAATTACAAATAATTAATAGAGACGCACAGTTTTCTATTCATTGTGACACCTCCCCTTTGGCCGATCGTTACATGGCTTACTTAGCAGGTCTCGGGTTTTACGGCAAAAATAATTGCTTCATCAGTCCTAAATGGGGTTCTTATGTGGTTATCGGCACGATTTTAACAACCTTAGAGCTTGAACCCAATCCCCCTCTCAACCAGTCCTGTATGGGCTGTAATCGCTGTATTACTGCTTGTTTAGGTCAATGCTTAGGTCATGATGAGTTTAAATATGAAACTTGTAAAAGCTATTTAACTCAGAAAAAGGGAGAACTTACTCCAGAGGAGGAGCATATCATAGCTAAAACGCCCCTCGTATTTGGCTGTGACGTGTGCCAAGAAGTGTGCCCTCACAACAAGGATATTCCTACCACACCAATTCCTGAATTCCAATCAGTAGAACCATATATTGATATAGATGAATTAGATTCACTAACGAACAAAGAGTTCAAAGCTAAATACGGTCACCGCGCCTTCTCCTGGCGTGGCAAAAAAATATTGATGCGAAATCAAGAAATTATTGAATCTAAAAAGATGTTATAATTTATAACAATTTATAATACCTTTCTAGTCTTTGACATCTGTTTAGCAAAAACTTATAATATAATGACAGAGATAGCTAGATGCCTAGGAACGTCCAGCTCATCCCTAAAACTTTATTCGAGATGTAAAATGGCTGTGACGTCCTCTAAGGTGTTATGGCTATTTTTCGTTTTTACGGCAAATAAGCACTACGAATGCCCCACAAGTGAATAATAAGCTGATAATGCTTACCACTAGTGACAATACTTCAAAATCACTCATAGTCTCACCTCCTCCAACGGGAGAGATGAGCAGAACAACATCTAACCATCTCCTACGTTAAAGTATAAATACAGGAAACTACGAAGTATAATGATTATTTGATATGCCACTAATAGTCACATACGTAGGAGATTTGATATTTTTACAGAATAAAAAGAGACGACCAAGGTGAACTGCACCTCCAAAAATTGTGTCCAATTTTTGGGGTGCAGATCAAGGTCGTCTCTTTTTTAATTACTATTTTATTTCGTAATAGTTTAACTCATCTAAGCTCTTACCAAGGGCTGGCATATAGGTTTCAAGGAACATATCTACCTCGGGCATGTTGAGAGCTTTTAGTTTTACTAATATGGAGTCATGTGCTTCTTTAAACTCGTCGTTTCCTGCCTTCAGTTCGTTCACACACTTCATATACGCTGAAATCGTATCTGCTGCCTTTACGATAGGCCACTCTTCACTTTCTTCAGCATCTACAATGAAAGGCTTATATATCCCTTGTAAACGCTCTGGCAAAGTAGATAACATTTTCTCTTGTGCCAAGGATTCAACTTCACCATAAAGCTCACGTAATTTTGGATCAAAGTACTTAATAGGTGTTGGCATATCGCCTGTAAAGATTTCACTCACCTCATGGTACATGGCAATAACCGCTACTTTATTAATATCTACATTGCCACCGAAGTATTCGTTCTTCAGAGCTGCCAAGTTATGAGCTACCATGGCCACTTCAAGACTATGCTCTTGAATATTTTCTGTTTCTGTATTGCGCATAAGGCTCCATCGATTAATAAAGCGCATGCGTTTTAAAAAGGCAAAAAACGAACTCATATAACCCCCATTACACAATAGTTCCCCTAAATAACTCCACGAAGTTTAAAGCCATAATCAAGGAATTGTACAGCTTCTTCCCAACGATTATCATCATTAAGCATAACTACAATCATAGTATGACCATTACGCGTAGCAGATGCAATTAAACATTCCCCTGCCGCATTTGTAAAGCCTGTTTTCAAACCATTGGCACCAGGATATTTGTTGCGAATGAAATGATTCGTTGTCCGAATTGTTACGGGTGCACGATTTTGGTATGGCACCTTATAGTAATCATTAGCAACCTTATCGCGGAACATTTGGTATTTCATACCATACGCAGCAATCATCGCCAAGTCACGAGCCGTAGAGTGGTGCCCCATTTGAGTTAATCCATGTGGATTTAGGAACACACTATTCTTTGCGCCTGCTTTAGCAGCAATACGAGTCATATCTTTACCAAATTTCTCTACAGAGCCACTTACATTTTCTGCTACTACAACGGCCGCATCATTACCGCTAGCAACCATCATGCCTTCGAGAACAGCTTCTAATGTAATTTGATCGCCTACACGAACGCCTAAATTAGATTCTTCCATGCTCGTTGCATAACTACTAATAGTAGCTAATTCATCAAGTTGAGTACCTTTAAGCTCTAGTGCCGTTAACAAGGTAACCATTTTTGTAGTACTCGCTGGGTGCATCCATTTGTCAGGATTTTTAGCAAATAAAATTTCCTTTGTGTCCGCATCAATGAGGACTACCGCCTCACCGACCGTAGATGGCGGTGCAATATATGCCGCATAGGAGATACTAGACCCCAGTAAAGTAGCCCCTATAAAGGCTATCATGAAAATAATTCTCTTCCACATCGTAAACAAATTCGCTGTTAAAGATATCATATATCTCACTTTCTACATTATATTTAACTTTCTTGACTATCATCAATGGCAACATTCGTTCCTGTTGCTTTTTTCTTAGTTCCCTTAATTTCACCAGTAGAGTTATCTACATTTTGAAGATATACAACACGTTGAGGGTATGGAATATCGATACCATATTTATCGAACGCATCTTTTACATCAGACATAATTCCATATTGCACATCTAAGAAGTCTTTCGACTTAACGCGTGCATAGGCAGCTATGCGTACAGAGTTATCGCCAAATTCAGAAATACCAATTTCCATATTTTTAGGATTGAGTACACGTTTATCAGCAGCAAAAATATTTTTTAAGATTTTAATTGCTTCATGATGATTATTGTTATAACCAATATCAAAGACGAACGGGATAATTCTTTCGTGAGTATAAGCAATATTAGTTATAGCTTGGGAAGTAAGGATAGAGTTTGGTATATACACATTTCTTTGATCTTTAGTAGTGATAATAGTATACATAAATTGAATAGACTTAACACTACCTATAGTATCTCCAACTTGAATAACATGACCTGCTCTAAAAGGCTTAAATATAAGAATTAATAAGCCTGATGCCAAGTTAGATAAATTGCTTTGTAAGGCCAAACCAATACCTAAACCAAAGGCACCAAAGGCAGCTACAAAGGATGTAGTAGGAACACCAATTTGATTTAAGCAAATCAAAATTAGACCTACTAGCAATGCATAATTGATGATCTGTGTAATAAAGCTCATCGCAGCAGAGTCATAAGAGGCCTTAGTCATAATACGTACAGCAAAGGCTTTTACCCATTTAATAGCATAACGACCTACCCAAAATATAATAAGAGCTAATAATATATTGCCCGCTTGAGAAAAGAACCAATCTCGAAATTGAATCAATACATTCGCATCTTTAAACAGTATTTCTGATGCAGAATAAAAAATATTACCCATATTAAACCTCCAATAATAAAACTACATAAATGATTGAACGCATCTATTAATATGGTCATCATAAACATATATGCTATAATTTAATAAATATATTTTACACGATATAGTAAAGTTATTATATCGTTATATTACATATATAACAATCTAAATCTAGGGAGACTTACATGCTAAACAATCCATACGAAGCACCGCAAGAGCTTGCTACCGGTGGTTATATAACCAAGGAGCTACACTCCGTTACAGTGCACTTTGACGATATTCACTATTCCCTGTCTAGCGGACAATTAAACGGTGGTTATCACCACACACTCGCCGTGCGCAACCAACAATTAACATATCAAATCGAAACAGAAAAAGATTTACCAGGTGGATCGGTAGCCAACTATTTAGCACAAGAGTTCGAGCAAATCGATACGCCAGTCCATTTTAGTACAGCGCTTCTCACATCTGCTACAATGACACTACACGCCTATGCTAAGGTCGAGGAAAAAGATACTATCGTAGAGACTATCGTTACTGCAGGCTATGAAAAAACAGCCCATCGTGCAGGCACAGGGTATTGCTATGAAGAGCGGGACGGAGCGTTTGTAACGCCTGGCACAATCAACATCCTCGTCTTTACGAATAAGGCCTTAACTGACAGCGCCATGGTGAAAGCTATGATGACCATTACAGAGGCTAAAACTGCAGCCCTCCAAGATTGGGGCGCTGAAAGTGTGAAACTCTATCCATTTATGAACGAGGATATTCCTGATGCACTCACAAAAGAACGCAACACCACTGCTACTGGTACCTCTACAGATGGCGTCATTCTCACCATCGATACAAATGGTGACGTCTTAACCGACGCAGGCACCTTCTCCTTGTTTGGGGACACCTTAGCAAAAGCAGTTTATGTAGGCGTACAAAGAGCATTAGAAAATGCTATCGACGCGGAATAAATATATCACAGGCTCTACAAACGATATATTATTGGATGAAACGATATATCATTGGATCCATTGCTCACTTAATATATCATTTAATATACTGCTTATAAGAAAAAAGATAATACTCAAATGAAAACCGCACATCCTAGGCGATCGGGATGTGCGGTTTATTGCATATAAAACTGTTATACATAATATAATAGTTGAAAATGAATATCAAATTAAATTTTGAGATTCTATTTCAATTTCACTAAATAATTATATCAAGGCTAGTTATGGTAGCCCATTTCTTCAACTATAAATAGCTACTTTAGATATTCATTTGTCTATTAATCAATCCATTAGTATTTATAGAAGAATTGTTGTAACTTTTTAAGATTTTTAGTTCTTGTAAGACCTAGCATTAATAGGATGCGAGCCTTTTGTGGACTCAAGGTGTCACTTACCAGATACCCTGCCAATGTATCTTGAGGAACCGAAGACACCATACCACTGCCCGTACGAGAAGCACGTACCGTTGGGAATTTCGTATTCTGAGTAATTTGGCGTACATTTTGTGGAATTGTGCCATGACCGAGACCAGTTAAAATCAAACCCTCTGGATTTGTAGCAACCACACTCATAGGCACCATATCATCCATACCACCATAGCAAGTTAAAAGCACTACCCGTGGCAATTCTTTTAGATCCCTCACATCAAACTCAGAATCTTTAGTATGACAACGAGTGGAAGCTTTATAGTAATGAGCTATTCCATCTTGTACGATGCCAAGATGTCCTACTAATGGACTATCAAAGGTCGCTACATTTGTCGTATTACATTTAGATACATCACGTGCACCATCAATATAACCATTTAAAACGATTACAACACCTTTTCCTGTCGTTTCAGGAGTTCTAGCCACTTGAATAGCTTGTAATAAGTTAATAGGACCGTCTGCACTAATTGCACCGGCTGGTCTCATAGAACCAGTTACGACAATTGGCTTATCAGTATGTACAGTAAGATTAAGGAAGTACGCTGTTTCCTCCATGCTATCTGTGCCATGAGTAATAACAACACCGCCAATATCATCTTGATCAACTAATTGTTGCACTAGCTTAGACAAGTCTAACCAGTGTTTTACGGTAATATCGGAGCTTTCAATATTACTAAATTGAGTATATGTATATGGGCCATATGGTTCTGTGCCAGGTACAGAGGCTAAGATTTCATCAAGCCCAAGCACGCCTGCTGTATAACCCGTCAAATCTGTATCGGAAGCACCTTTCCCTGCAATCGTTCCGCCTGTGCCAATCAAAGCGATTTTCTTCTCCATATTACCTCCACTATCACTATATAAGTAAATAATCTATTGTAACGCTCCTGTCACTTAACGTTTTGGATCAAAAGATGGCATTAACTCGAGCTTATGTTTATTGATGCGGTTCAAACGATCAATACGTTCCTTCGTAGCTAAATCTTCAATTTCACCAGTCCTGATATAGCGGTCCAACACAGCATAGGTAAAGCCTAATTTATCCTCATCTGATTGACCACTGAGGCCATCACTGGGCACTTTATCCACTAAATATGCGGGAATATCTAGCAGCTTACCAATTTGACGTACCTCTTCTACAACGAGTTGTGCAAGAGGACTAAAATCACCTGCACTATCACCAAATTTGGTGGAGTACCCCACATAATCTTCAGAACCATTACAAGTATTAGCTACGCGAGCGCCATTCCGCAAGTTTTGCCCCACTGCATAAAGTGTCGTCATTCGTAGTCGAGGTGGCGTGTTAATAGCTGCATCTCGAGACAAATCGTTTCTACCCGTTACAACGTCATAGCCTTCACCTTGAACAATAGATTGTGTTAAGGCTTCGTAAGTAGCACCAATATTAACCGTCATATGAGGAATGCCTAGATGCTCTACTACAGCCTTGGCATCTTCGATATCGGATTGAACGCCGTTAGGCATGAGAACACCTACTACTCGATCTGCCCCTAAGGCTTCTTTGCAAAGAGCGGCTACAATAGTTGAATCCTTACCGCCCGAGATACCAACAACGGCGCTACAAGTAGGGCCATTTTGACTAAAATAATCTCGAATCCATTGAACGAGGGCATCCTTTGTAGCTTGTGGATTTTCTAACATAGGCCCTCCTATTTTTTCCGATAAATACGGTTCAATAAATCAAGTTTCAATTGATAATAGCTTGGGCTCATATCAAGGTAATGACGATGAGGATTTTCAAAACGTTGTTCCTCAGGCCAAATTTCATTAGCTAATTGGTCTTTAACATATTGACGAATTTCCTCAAGGGTTGGTAACTCTTTAATCAATTTACCATCCTTGATAATGAGCTCTTTCATTTCTTTGAAAGTACAGTTTTCAAAGTATAATTCACGCCAAGGTTGCTCAGGGTTAATATAGCGATATGGCTCTGCTGTGTCAGGTACTTCGCGTAATAATGTTAATAGATCGGCAATGGCACGCCCCTTTTCATTATAAACACGATACACCTTTTTCAAGCCTGGATTTGTAATTTTTTCAACGGCCTCAGAAATCTTAATACGAGGTTCCCATTTACCATCTTTCTCAATGCTTGCAATCTTATATACAGCGCCAAATACAGGATCACTCTTAGAGGTGATGAGTCTTTCACCTACCCCAAAGATATCGATAGGACCACCTTGAAGGAGGAGAGATTTTATCGTATATTCATCAAGGCTATTAGAAGCCATAATTTTACAATCTTCTAATCCTGCATCATCTAGCATGCGACGTGCTTTTTTAGCCAAATACGCAAGGTCACCAGAGTCAAGGCGAATACCTTTTAAGCGTTTACCCATAGGTTCTAATACATCTTTAGCAACCTGAATAGCATTTGGTACACCAGAATTTAATACATCATAAGTATCTACAAGGAATACCGCATTATCTGGATAAACCTCAGCATAAGCCTTGAAGGCATCGTATTCAGAGCCGTAATACATAACCCAACTGTGGGCCATAGTACCGCTCACGGGAATACCAAACTGTTGTCCCGCTAATACCGTTGCGGTAGAGGCTACACCGCCAATATAAGCAGCGCGTGCACCATATACGGCAGCATCCACATTATGAGCTCGACGAGCTCCAAAATCGGCTACCACTCGGCCATCTGCAGCACGAACAATACGGTTAGCTTTTGTCGCAATTAAGGATTGATGGTTCATCATAGTAAGCACTGCAGTTTCTACGATTTGTGCGTCTATAAGAGGTGCTACGATAGTAATAACCGGTTCATTAGGATAAATAATAGAGCCTTCCGGGAATGCGTACACGTCGCCTGTGAAGGAGAAATCTTTCAAATAGTCTAAAAATTCATCGCTAAAAATGCCTTGATCGCGCAAATAAGCAATGTCACGTTCATCAAAGTGTAAATTCAAAATGTACTCAACGATTTGCTCGAGACCACCAAAAATGGCGAAGCCACCCTTGTCTGGATTGCGTCTAAAGAAAACGTCAAATGCGACGCGATCCATTTTTTCTTGTTTCGTAAAGTAGCCGTGTGCCATGGTCATCTCATAAAAATCCATAAGCATACTGATATTGCGACTGTCATGTTGCATTAGTTCACCAACCTTCTAAAATCGAATGGATTTATTAAATCGTTAATCGTATACAATCATTATACAATATAATTCCTATATAGCTAGTCTCTGCATTAGCTATGCTAATAATCATTCTTGTGATATAACTATATATATAAACTAATTATTTATATATTCCCTATGTATGTCTGTGAAAATCGTTACTATAAGAGGCTAAAACAAGCAATCTAAGTGAAGTAATCATTCACTTAAGCCCTTCTTGTATAGCACTTGTTATAAAGGCTTTTATTACATAATACATATATGATTTACAAGAGAATGAAAGGTACCATTATGGAAACAATCGTTCAAGCAAAACGCGTATTAGAAATTTTTAAAGAAATGAGCCAAATTCCTCGCGAATCTGGCAATGAAAAAGGCATTAGTGATTACATCGTAAACTTCGCTAAAAACTTAGGTCTTGAAGTTCACCAAGACGAAATCTTCAATGTAGTTATCAAAAAAGCTGCATCTCCAGGCTATGAAAACCGCCCAAATATCATCTTGCAAGGTCATATCGACATGGTGTGTGTAAAAGATCATGATTCTAACCATGATTTTGCTAAAGATCCAATTGCTAACATCATCGAAGGCGAATGGATGCGCGCTGATCACACTACTTTAGGTGCCGACAACGGCATGGGTGCTGCTATGATGCTCGCTATCCTCGAAGATGAAAGCCAACAACATGGTCCTATGCAATTACTGTTCACTACTAACGAAGAAACAGGTATGGACGGCGCTTTTGCGCTTAAAGAAGGTCAAGTAACTGGTGATTACCTCATCAACCTTGATACAGAGGTAGAACATGACTTTACTGTTAGTTGTGCTGGCGGTTGCCACGTACATGTAAACATTCCATTGTTACGCGATAACAACCAACCAGGCTATGATGCGGGCTTGTCCATCACTGTAACTGGCCTTAAAGGCGGTCACTCTGGTATCGAAATCAACGAGCAACGAGCAAACTCCAACCAAGTATTAACTCGTGTACTCTATGATATTCAACAACAATATCCTGTAAGCTTGGCGTCCTTCGAAGGTGGCGTTAAACATAATGCTATTCCATCTAAATCTGTAGCTGTATTATCTGTACGCTCCGAAGATGTGTCCGCCATTAAAGCATTGCTAGCATACCAAGAAAAACAATACCAACATGAATATGAAGTGGCAGACCCAGGTCTCAAATTCGTAGTAGAAGATGTGGCCACACCAGAAGTAGTATACGCAGATGACACAGCAGAAGCACTCATCACGTATATCTATCTTGCACAAGATGGGGTTCACTCTGTAAGCAAATCCATTCCAAATCTTGTGGAAACATCTAACAATATCGCCATCGTTCGTGAAAATGCACATACACTAGAAGTGATTATTTCCATCCGCAGCTCCAACAGCAATAGCCTTGAATTCTTGACTAAGAAAATGATGCTTCTTGCTAAAGCTCTTGGCGTATCTGCTGAGCGCACTGGTGGCTACCCTGCATGGGAATACGACAAAGGCTCTAAATTAGAAGAGCAAGCCATTTCCTTACATAACGAAATGTTCGAAACACCAGCCAATGTAAATGCTGTTCACGCTGGCCTTGAATGTGGTTTATTGAAAGGCATATTGCCAAATACACAAATGATCAGCTTTGGTCCTACAATCGTAAGCCCACATACACCAAAAGAACGGGTCCACTTACCATCTGTAGAGAATGTGTATGTATATCTCAAAGCATTGTTAGCAAAATTACAATAATATAGTCTCTCTCCATCCCTCCTATAAGATATTCAGTTGAGCTCCCCTCACTGAATGATCTATTAGGAGGTTTTTTTTATAAATTTATCAAAATATGTAAATAAATATTTATCCAAATAGGAGTATGTTGTCATATATATTACATAAGGCATGCACCTTTTATTTACAAATAATTATGAATATCAACTACACTTGTCAGTATACTCATATAAAGTATATATCCCAAATATTTTAAAAGAGTCAGTTAATTCCTGATATGTTCATGATTTTCTATATACCCCAGGGAGTATTTTCTGTGTTATCCTATAGGTGTATACTGTGTTTACATTACTCAGGAGGTGTATATGATTCCAATAGTTATCATATCCGGATTTCTCGGATCCGGAAAAACAACATTCCTACAACATATACTAAAAGAACATAAATCTACAGATAAAATTCTCATCATAGAAAACGATTTTGGCGAAACAAGCCTCGATGCGGTAAATCTCTCCAAATCAGGTGCTACTGTTCGCGAAGTTACATCTGGCTGCATTTGTTGTAGCTTACAAGGTAATTTTCAACAAGCATTGCTTGATATTCTCCAAAATAACGAAATTGATGTTATCTATATCGAACCATCTGGCGTCAGCAAATTAAGTGAAATCATCCATACTTGTAACGATGAAGAAATTGCAAAGTCCGCCTACGTTCATGCTTCAGTTACAACTGTTGATGCTATGCAAGCACCTATGTTTATCAAAAACTTTGGACTCTTCTTTAAAGACCAAATTACCCATAGTGATGCGATCTTCTTGAGCCATACAGAGGATACTCAACAAACAAGCATTACAAAACGTATGATTCGCGACCTTGCGCCTAATACGCCAATCCACGAAGAAGCATGGGATACCCTTTCCCTACGGGACTACATCAAACGACTTTATCATTGTCACGACGACAACTGCTTGCATGATGAACATCTATTTATGAGTCATACCTTTAAAGATTTGCGCACTCTCAGCCTCGTACAATGGAAAATCATATTAGAAGGCATGCCAGATACAGTACTTCGTGCAAAAGGTATTGTACCGACCACAGAAGGACCTCACGAACTTCAGTATGGTACCCATTACTGTTCCCTTACACCGACTGAGTCTACCGATTATAGCTTAGTCGTTATCGGTACAGATTTTAATGTACCAATGGTGCATAACGAAGTGTGTCAATCATGATACCAGTTTATATCGTCACAGGCTTCATTGGCTCTGGTAAAAGCTCCTTCATTAACGAACAAGTACAACACCGCAAAAAACTAGGTGGTACAGCACTTATTAGTGCCGAAGAAGGCAGTGTAGAGCTTATCAAAAAACCGTTACAGCTCGATGCAGATACATTGAGTACTATCAGCCCTGTGGATCCATCCACTTACGATACTATAGCTAGTGAAATTGCAAACTATATAGAGCGAGTCAACCCCAAAGAAATTTGGATTGAGTGGAACGGCATGCTCGGCTTTCACCAATTAGAAGCCTTATTATATAGTGAAAAACTAAGCCATCTATTACAAATAGAAAAGGTATTATATATTTGTACAGATCAATTTGTATCAACCATATTACCTGGTTTGGGAAATGATGCGACAAGTCAATTATATAGTGCAGACTGTATCATCACAGAAACGCCTACACATCACGCTTTATTGCGCACCTACAACGGTGAAGCAAAGATTGTTACAAAGCCTACTCCAGAAAAGGTAGAGCAATTATGTCGAAATTCAACATGGGGCCTAATTCCTAATTTATTAATTATCGGTATTACTACTTATATACTATTAGTTACAGCCTTTCGACACGATATTCCTTACTCCATACACCACTGCTTTGCCATTATTACGGGCCTCATTGTCGAAGCAATTCCGTTCCTCCTACTAGGAACCGTGGGCTCAACGGTCATTCGCTACTTTGTACCTCAAAAGGTGTTATTGAAACTCTTAGGCGATCACTCTTGGAAAAGCTACGGTGCTGCTATGATTAGTGGTTTTGCATTACCCATCTGTGACTGTGCCATCATTCCACTATTTAAGGCACTCGTAGATAGAGGTATCCCTCTATCGGTAGCGCTCCTATTTATGCTTGCTAGTCCAATCATCAATCCCGTTACCATACTCTCTACGTGGTATGCATTTCCCGATAATCCTATGCTATCCCTGTGGCGTATTGTTTTAGGCCTAGGCGTGGCCTTACTAGTGGCCCTATCCTTCCGATTCTGGCCTCTATCTACATCGACGATGAAAGTAAGAACGCCTCAGAGCCTTAGCTACGAAGAAATCGTCTTAGAATCAGCTAAGTCTAAGCATATTAATAAGAAACGACTGTTAATGCATATGGAAAAAGAGTTTTCCCAACTCCTATTCTATTTTTCCATGGCAGCTGGCGTATTATCTGTAGTCCAAGTATATGGTAAACCATGGCTACTTAAGGCAGGTTTTACATTACCAGACTTCGCCGCCATTCCAATTCTATTAGTATTGGCTTTCTTCTTCTCTATTTGTTCCACATCGGATGCTATCATTGGTAAATCTTTAAGTACCCTATTCCCGATTAGTTCAGTTATGGGCTTCCTCATCTTGGGGCCTATGTTAGACATCAAAAATGTGTATATATTAAAACAATATATGCCTACCGCATTTATTGTGCGACTAAGCATAACCATTGCCGTTATGTCCTATCTAGCGGCTCTAGTATATCAATTTCTTTTAAGCTAATGATTACAAAAGGAGATGATTTCATGACATTAAGACTAAAAGATCGCTTTTCCATTGTGAAAGGCTTGCTGTATCTCACATTAGGTATTTGTTGTGTGTACCTCATTGTGACAGGACGTTATTTAAACTACATTGCACCACGTTACGAGCTTTTACTTGGTATTAGCAGCGTGGCACTCATCTTAGGCGGTCTAGCAACGATTATTTGGGCTCCATCAAGATATTACAAACACAACTGGAAATCTGTAGTTCCTATTATCATCCCTATTGTATTGCTCATCGTTCCACCAGTACTCGTTCCATCTACAGGCGTTCACGGTGCGGTTCGCGTAAATGACGATACGAATAACTTTGACTTTACAAACGACGCTATTGGTGAGGTTATTACGGTTAATAGTGAAAGCAAGGAACCGGGCATTTCTAAAGAAAAGAAAGAAATCGTTTTAAACTCCGATAATTTCTATCAAACCATTGTAAAAGTCGGATCTAATGCAGAACAATACAAAGATTACACTGTATATATGACAGGCTATGTAAATCGTGAAGATAATACATTAAAGGCTAACGAATTTACTATTTCTCGCATGGCTATGGCTTGCTGTATCGCTGATGTTGCCCCTATCGGCATGACTGCATACAAAACAGACGGAGATAGCTTACAAAACGAGCAATGGGTGTCTATCGAAGGTAAAGTATCTACCCGAGACTTCCACGGTCGTCAACAACCATATGTAGAAATTACAAAAATCAAATCTGCAGAACCAATTTTAGGATATGTATATCCATAAAACAGAATTAAACAAATAAAAACGAGGCTATACGCCTCGTTTTTATTAAGAATGATTACGTTACATATATCTTAAATTCTATATTTTAAGTTCTATACTTTCAAATTCTATACGTTTAAGTTCTATACTGTTAAGTAATTTTAGAGATATAAAGTGTATGCTAATAATCATATCTATTTAATTAGATTATCTGTACAATTAAGATATCCTTGTTAACGCATTCTATTAGTGCTGTAGTTCTTTGACGATTCGTTTACCCAAAGATGCTGCTACAGCACATAGGAAAATGTCTGGACCTACTGGAATTAAGAAGCAAGTAATAATAACAGCTTCAACACCAATTGGTTTACCTAAATACAAGTTCATAATGAAATATAGATAGACCATTCCAAGGCCATATACAATTAATAGATTTAATATAGAACCCATTAATAATCGTTTAAAGGATAAGGTATCCATTGATTCAGCAATTCGCCCCACTACATAAGCACCAACCATAAAGCCGATCAAATAGCCAAAGGTAGGTTGCAAAATATAACCAGGACCGCCGCCAGAGGTGAAAATAGGTACGCCGATAAGGCCCAACACAATATAAATGCCTACGCTAGCAGCGCCTAAACGACTACCTAAGACAATGCCCGCCAATGTGGTAAATAAGATCTGCAATGTAAACGGACAATTAGGTAAGGGTACCCGTATGAAAGCACCTACGGCGATCAAAGCCACAAATAGTGCAGTCATTGTTAGCTGACGGGTGGTAATGCGAGTTTGTTTCGATACGGTAGAACTCATGGTATACCTCCATTAATAAGACAATAACAAACTACTACTTACCTAAATTAAAGCACTTGTATTTTTAATTGTCAACTATAGTAATTGACTTTTAGTTAACTATATAGTCTAATACGATATATAACTATAAATACTATATTTTTAAGACTTGTTATCTTTTTGAGTATAGCTTATAGTTATTGTCAACAGTTCATAATAACTAAAAGATATACTCATCTTCATGCAAAAGAACAATAATTTCATCTTATATTCATATAACAAGATTAAATTATACGTAAGTAGATTGAGTAAAATCTACTTTCACAAAATTGTAAAAAACTAAAACTTATAATTTGGAATCAGGAGGCATTAATTATGAAAAATGTTAAAAAAGTATCCAAAGTTTTATGTGCATTCGGCGTTAGTACAGTATTATTAGCAGGTGTAGTTGGCGCAGCTAGCAACCATGCTTACAACAATCACAGCAACTGGAACGGTGTTGGCAGCGTAGCTCCATCCGCTCAAGCTAACTATTCTGTTGATTACATGGGCGCTGTTACAGTATTCCAACAACAATTCCCTGGCGCATCTGTAAAATCTATTTCCTACGACGCTAAACACAACCCTTACTATGAAGTAGAAGGTTACTACAACAACCGCGAAGTAGAAATTAAAGTAGACGAAGCAACTGGCCAAATCGTTGGCAAAGAAGTTAAAGGCTACACAAAAGGCAATAAAGCTATCAACGTTCAAAACATCATCATCCCTGAAGTAGCTGAAACAAAAGCTATCGAAAAAGTTGGAGCTGACTTCCAAACTGTAGAATGGACTGTTGAACGTGAAAACGGCCGTGCTGTATACGAATTCGATATGACAACTGGCGGCGGCAAAAAAGCTGAAGTAAAAGTTGACGGCATGAACGGTAAAGTGTTAAGCGCTAAAGTTAAAAACACAAAATACTAAGATTTTAAATTCATCAAGTGAACCCTATCCTAACCCACTTAGATGACACACTACACATATAACACACATACTATACACACAGTATCCACTGGATACGCTCTCTAACACAAACTAACACACAAACTCAAAGAGCCCGTAAGACTCACCTCGGGCTCCCTAACCCTATCTCACACAATAGGAAATGGTCTGTGCTCACACACCACAGACCGAACGTTACACACACTATACTCCCTTTAAAAGACCTTGGATCTTTGAATCCAAGGTCTTTTTTTGATTATTTAACTTTTCTTATCAAATAACTTCTAATAAAAATATAATTTATAGAAGTGTAATAATCTTATATTGGAAAATACAGATTCATTAATTTACATTTCATTTTACTTAGTTACTTCTAATTATCAACTAATAGATCTCTCCCTATTGTATACTCCAAGTAAGCATCGTAATTATCTATCTTTATATCATCATAATTATATTGAATTGACAGTTTATTTAATTTTTCCTCTAAACACCTCTTCCCAAAAATCGGTTCTTCTGTTCTATTTTTTGCTTCAGCAAAAATAACCTGATTTGTTGTTCTTGTAGGGTGAATAATCATACCATCAAACTCACATAATTTACGCCCCATTGTATCTTTTTGGTAAACTACAATACTTGCAGGTATAGTAATGCACGTATCATTTTTTAAATCTCTTTCTAACAAACATAAAAGAAATTCAACCTCATGATTAATATCTACCGTTTCACCAGAACCATGTAATAAATTTCTTAATTCATTCAATCGAGAAGTTTTTCCTCGAGTACATATAACACATTTTTTCCTATCTACTGTTGGTTTGATAATCGCAGGATTTTCATTAAACAAATAAAATAAGAAGAACTTCACACAAAGAATGAATCGCACATCCGAAGATTTAATAGAAGGTATTTTACGTAAATATTTCACTACGCAGCGCATAACTTTAAATGCAGCATACCGTTTTATTTGTCTACTACATCTTTTTTTTATTGAAACCAAGATAGTTTGTTCACCAGACTGTCTGTTATAATATCCAACTCGTGAATTATTAATTCGTTCAAGTTCAGCAATCATCCCCGTAATATAGTCATGTTCCTCTATAGAAAAAGTAATCTTTAAAATCTCATTATTTATATAATCTTTTCTATGGAGATAGTTTTTATTAAGAACACTACTTTTATCAAGAAATAGCTTATCGTAATAACTTATATTTACGATGCTATTATTTTTTTTGATTTTCGAAACCATATTCCGGGAAATTTTATAATAACAAATAGCATTTGAGTTCTCATTATAAACAGTATCATCAAGTAATTTCGTTGCAGATTGTACTAAAGAATAAGATGGTTGATTATTATTATACTCAGATAATAATTCTCTAAATAATAGTATCATTGCCTTCTCATTACATAGATCAATTATCAATGGAGTTTCTGCAATATGTAAGTCATATGCCATATACGATACAAGTCTCACTTTTCGAAATATTTCAAATACATATTTTAACTTGCTTTCTTCAGGTAACATAAACTCATTTATGTAAGTATATAAGATTTCTAACGCTAATAATACCGATGGCCTCCCTTGATTACATCGCTCTAAAATTAATATTGAATTTAATAAATGTAACCGATGATAATTTTTGTTATCCAAAATATTCTTCGCTGCGGATTTATACCTTTCATTTTCCGAAGCATTCACTACCTTATCATAAAACGACTTATCCTCTGATGCTAACATAGTAACAGCTCGTGATGCTGTAAAAGTATTATAAAAATGTCCAATATTATAAATAATACAAAGCAACTGTAGTATATCTGCAATTGATGGCTTATTATCGATACCCTCAAAAGTGCTTTGAAAGGACTCGCCTGAAACATAATTGTTATAACTCAGTCTTAAGTGTCTTTGTAAATTTTTTTTTATTATCTTGTGAAAATATAATTGTAGAATAATATAGTCATATCTACTCTTAGCTAATTTTTTTACTACTTTAATAACTCCTAATTGAGGTATTTCTTTTACACGAGTAATAAATCCACTATTTTCAAGTTCATCCCATAACTCTGCAGCATAAGCATAAAGATCTATCTCAACTTTCATATTATGTCTACGAGTTTTTTGTTTTGGCAGTAACTCATAAGTAATTATTGTCATTTACAGATATCTCCTAATAGTTCCTTAAAAATCTGAGTTTTAAAATTCAGTATTATTATTTTCAACATATAACACTTAAGAATAGTTAGATAAATGTACCAAATTTAGTCTTTTTTAATAAGCCTTAAATTTAACTATACTCTGGTATGTCACACTTTTATCCAACTAAAGAAAACATAAAAATCTACTAAGAAAGATATTCTTGTTATATATATTTCTAAATCAATGTTATCTATATTGTTTCATATTTATATAAAAAAATAAACAATTCTATATATTATATTCAATCACAAAGAATCGCGTAACATTCTTTCTATCACAAAAATAACACCATATTAATAAAAAATTATGTATAAAATTAATACTTGATAAACAAAAGACCTCCCTTTTAGGGGAGGTCTCTTATATAAGTTTTATAGGTCTGATAGTTTGTTTTCTATTTCCTAAGCGAGGTCTAGCTTAAGGATGTCATTTGTGTGTTCTGAAAGTTAGTTCTATAGTTTTCCCAATGAGATTTGAGAAATTATGCTTTATCTAAAGCTTGTGCCAAGTCTTCGATGATGTCATCGATATTTTCAAGGCCGATGGACAAACGGATCATATCTGGTGTTACGCCAGCAGATTTTTGTTGTTCTTCGTTAAGTTGTGCATGTGTTGTAGATGCTGGATGAATAACAAGGGATTTAGCATCTGCTACGTTAGCCAAGTTGGAGAAGATTTCCAAGGAGTCCACAAGTTTAATACCTGCTTCTTTACCGCCTTTTACGCCGAATGTGAATACAGCACCAACGCCTTTAGAGAAGTATTTATCTGCTAAAGCTTTATATTTGCTATCTTCTAATTCTGGGTAGCTTACCCATGATACTTTAGGATGTTTGCTCAAGAAGTCTACTACTTTACGAGTATTTTCAACGTGACGTTCTACGCGCAAGGATAATGTTTCAATACCTTGCAAAATTTGCCAAGATGCAAGTGGAGTAATGCATGCACCAGTATCACGAAGCAATTGAGCACGGATTTTTACAGTGAATGGAATTGGCAAATCACCATATACTAAACCATTGTAGTGTTCGTCACCTTCGGAGAAGCCAGGGTATTTACCAGAACCTTTATAGTCGAATTTACCGGATTCTACTACTACACCAGCCAATGTTGTGCCGTGACCACCAAGGTATTTAGTAGCAGAGTGAACAACTACGTCAGCACCGTGTTCTAATGGACGGAATAAGTATGGAGATGCAAATGTATTATCTACGATCAAAATGATATTATGTTTATGTGCAATATCAGCTATTGCTTGTACATCAACAAGGTTAATACCAGGGTTACCAATGGACTCGATATAAACAGCTTTAGTGTTTTCATCAATAGCTGCTTCGAATTCTTCCAAATTATCTGGATTTACAAATTTAGTGTGAATACCCAAACGTGGCAATGTAGCAGTGAACAAGTTATAAGTACCACCGTATAAAGTGGAAGCTGCTACGATATTGTCGCCCGCACTAGCTACGTTCAAAATAGAATATGTAATCGCTGCAGAACCAGATGCTAAAGCGATACCACCAGCACCACCTTCAAGTTGAGCTACACGAGCATCCAATACATCTGTAGTAGGATTATTAAGGCGGGTATAAATGCCACCAGGATTAGTTAAGGCAAAACGACCTGCTGCTTCTTCTGCGTCTTTAAATACGTAAGATGTAGTTTGGTAAATAGGCACTGCACGAGAACCTGTTGGATCTACCGTTTGACCGGCATGTAATTGTAATGTTTCAAATCTATATTGTTTACTCATTATGACAACTCCTTTATATCAACTGTGAATTGAGTTTGTTCTTTATACCTAGTATAGTACTATGCTTTAAAAGTTATGTCTACTATTTTTTATATGAACTTATCCATAACTTAAAACTATAGTGGGCTTTGAAAGTCACTAAATAGTTTCAAATCCCCTAGCCGAGCTAAGTAATTTTATACATGAACGTATTGAAAAGCCCCTAGTCACTTCTAACTAGCTCATATTAGAGACACTATCAGAAGTAATTAGGGGCAATAGTTACATACGATAGTTTAGATATAGGCACCTAAATTTTTATCGCGCTCAAATTTCATTTTTTGAATTTGTTCAATAATGTACGGCGTTTCTTGGTAAACGTAGTAATTTAACCAGTTTGTAAATAACAATGTACTTACAGAACGCCAGCGTACGATAGGACGTTGTTTAGGATCATCATCTGGGAAATAATTTTCAGGAACAGCGATATCCATGCCTTTTTTAATATCCCGTTCATATTCACGGTTAAGTGTATCCCAATCATATTCAGCATGACCGAAGACAAAGATATGTTTATTATCTAAGCTACGAACGATGGCTGCACCGGTTGGTTCAGAGCCTGCCAACAATTCTAAATTGCGGTTTTCCTTAATTTGTTGTAAAGAAACCGTAGTATGACGGGAATGTGGCATCCAGAACTTTTCATCGAAGCCACGTAAGAGTACTGGTCGATCATTGTAGATATCATGTTCGTACACACCGAATAACTTCTCATCCATAATGGATTTATTTATACCAAAGTGGTGATACAAACCAGCCTGAGCACCCCAGCAGATATAGAACGTAGAGTATACATGCTCTTCGCCCCAATCCATAATTTCTACCAATTCAGACCAATAGTCTACCTCTTCAAAAGGCATTAATTCTACAGGAGCACCTGTAATAATCATGCCATCAAAGAATTCATCTTTCACTTCATCAAAGGTACGGTAAAACGTTTCTAAATATTGTTCATCTGTATTTTTAGCCTTGCGAGATGCAGTATGCAATAATGTTAAATTCACTTGTAATGGGCTATTACTGAGAGCACGCAAAATTTGTGTTTCAGTCACTTCTTTAGTAGGCATCAAATTGATTAACAGAATATTCAACGGTCGGATTTGTTGAGTCTCCGCCCGTTCTGTATCCATCACGAAAATATTCTCTTGAGCTAATTTCGTAATGGCCGGTAAATTTTTTATTACTTTAATAGGCATATTATCACCTCTATACACTAAACAATTTGATAACCTAATCTAAATATTCTAAATAATGTAATCTAAATAATTTTACTAATCTGATTAAAATCCTCTAGCTTCGTAGGCACGGCGCCAAGCTTCAAGGCCTTCTCCCAATGTTTTACGAGGACATGCTACATTGATACGTTCAAAGTCTTCCCCATCAACACCAAACATCGAACCAGTATCAAGCCACAATTTAGCTTCATTAATAATCCATTCATCTCGTTCTTTTGGGGTTAATGGCAACTTGGAGCAATCTAGCCACATGAGATACGTCCCTTCTGGACGATATACATGAATTTTCGGCATATATTTTGCCACATAGTCGATGGTAAATTGAATATTATCTTGAATATATTCTTTTAACTCGTCGAGCCAAGGTGCCCCAACTTTGTAGGCCCCTTCACAACCAACGATACCCATCGTATTTAGTTGGCTATATCCAGCGCGATCGATTTCTTTAATAAAACGACGACGTAAAGATTCATTAGGAATAAAAATATTACTTACTTGAAGACCTGCAATGTTGAAGGTCTTGCTCGGTGCAGTACATACGATGCAATGCTCTGCATAGCTTTCACCTAGGTCAGCAAAGACCTTATGAGTATGTCCGTTCCAAACAAAGTCAGCGTGAATTTCATCACTTACAATGAGTACATTATGTTTAATACAAATATCTCCAAGTCGTTTTAACTCATCCTCAGTCCACACGCGTCCTACTGGATTGTGAGGATTACATAAGAGGAATAATGTTACATTTTCTTCAACGATAGCCCGTTCAATGCCCTCAAAATCAATGGTATACTTCTCTTCGCCTTTGAGTAATGGCACATTGATGAGCCGACGGTCATTATCATCGATAACCATGCTAAATGGATAGTACACCGGTTGATTGATGAGTACCCCTTCACCTTCCTTGGTAAAAGCGCGAACAGCCATCGCCAAAGCAAATACGATACCTGGTGTTTTAACGAGCCATTTTTGTTCTGGCGTCCAGTTAAAGCGCGTAGTAAACCAATTTTGTAGCACTTCAAAGTATTCATCATCGGATTCGGTATAACCAAATACGCCATGGTTCACACGGTCCAATAAGATTTGCTTCAACTCAGGGGGAATTTCAAAATCCATGTCCGCTACCCAGAATGGCAGTACATCAGCTGGTTTACCGCGCTTTACAGCAAAATCGTATTTCAAAGATTTTGTGTGAGTTCTATCTAAAATTTGATCAAAATTATATTGTCCCATAGGAACTCCTTTATTTATTGAAAGCTTGTTCCAAGTCCGCAATCAAATCATCTGTGTCTTCAATACCTACAGATAGACGCAATAAGCGACGTGTAATACCTTTACGCTCTGCATCTTCAGGTTTTAAATCTGGATGTGTTTGCGTTACAGGGTAGGTCAACAAGGACTCTGTACCACCAAGACTTTCAGCAAATTGAATAAGCTCAATGCCTTCCAATACGGTTTTAGCCGTTTCTTCGCTATCTACTTCGAAGGATAACATGCCACCAAATCCTGTCGTTTGTGCTTTATTGATTTCATAACCTGGATGTTCTGGAAGACCTGGGAACAATACTTTAGTAACCTTAGGTTGTGTTTTGAGCCATTCAGCAAGAGCAATAGCATTCTTTTGATGTTGCTCCATACGAAGAGCCAATGTTTTTACACCGCGGATAACGAGCCAGCTATCCATGGCGGACAAACAAGCGCCTACAGTTTTATAAGTTAGACGCAATTTAGCAGCGATTTCCTCATCTTTCACAATAGTGAAACCAGAAATGACATCGTGATGGCCACCGATGAATTTCGTACCGCTATGAACGACAATATCGGCACCCAAAGTCAATGGTTTTTGGAAGTATGGGCTCAAGAATGTATTGTCGATGATTACTAGCGCATTACGCTCATGAGCTAACGCACAGAGAGCACGAATATCGGTAATTTCCATCATAGGATTAGTTGGTGTTTCAATATAAACAGCCTTTGTATTTGGCTTAAAAGCTGCTTTCACCGCATCAAGATCAGACGTACCAACATATGTAAATTCTATGCCGTTTTTTTCATAAATATTGGTGAACATACGGATAGAACCACCATATAAGTCATCACCTAAGATGATATGGTCTCCAGGGGAGAATAGATGGAATACGGCGTCCACTGCGGCCATACCAGAGGAGAACGCTAATGCATCTGTACCTTCTTCAAGATTTGCTATCAATTGTTCCAAGCGGTCGCGCGTCGGATTAGACTCACGCGTATATTGGTAACCTGTTGTATCACCCAACTGTGGATGAGAAAATGTACTAGACATATAAATTGCAGGGGAAATTGCACCAGTACTATCTGGCTTGCCACTGCCGTGAACACATTTTGTATTAAATTTCATTCCAATCAACTCCTCATATTTGTATACAATATGTTAATTGTAAAGTAGACAATGATTAAGGTCAATAAAAATGGGCACTCATACAGCCTGAGTGCCCCGAAAAAGTCATATCTATTTTGAATGGGTTGTCATAACTATAAGTTAAGTTAGACTAATTTTTTGTGCGTTTTGTAATAAGTAGAGCCAAAATAATGCCCAAAGAAGATGTTACCAATTGAGGCCAACTAGATACAAATAACATAGTGTTAACAATCTTTGGTGGGAATTGGAACAGTGAAAAGAACAAAGAATACCCACCAAAAAGAACACCTGCTTTTACCAAAGCAGCCACGATAATAAGCAATACCTTCGGTTTATGTTGTAACCAGTGCGCTACGAATACATAGGCTGTCGTGCCAAGGGCGGTAATCAAAATAAACGGTGGCAACGGTAACATGCCTTGTAAATGCGCCACTACTGGTGCAATCCAAGCAATAACTAGGCCATTCTTCCAACCATAGCGCCATGTAGCGAGTACAAACGTAGCAGATGTAATAGAACCGATGAGGAACATACTCACCTGGTTAGGAATAAATGGAAAAATAAGGCGTAAACTTTGCGCTAATAATGCTACGGCCAATAATAGGCCTGTGCCCGTAATAGACTTTGTAGACATAAGAACCTCCTACTATACGATATAGATTTTTCAAGAGGTACCTACCTCACATTTAACATTAAGCCTCTACAAAATATAGACGTGCTCGATCATATACCCAATTATATACATATGTATAACCTAAAATAACTAATGTCATGGTTATATCCGTCATAAAAGCCATCCAAAGGGTCATATGCATCATGTACATAATAATCGGCACCGTTGCAACCATAAATAAGCCTTCAAATAACACAGCATGAACTGTGCGAATGATTGGGCCTCGTGCTAATCGATCACCTGGTACTAGTTTATCAAAAATCCAGTTAAACACAAAATTCCAAACCATAGCTAGTAAGGAAAAAAGAACCATTAATAAAAAAGGCTGACCCTCATGCGGAACAAACTGCATTACCAAACAACCAATTAAAATACAACCAAGCTCATATAAAATTGACTGAACCACACGCTCAGAAGTAGACATAATAATAAATACCTTCCTTAGAAAACCGAGATAAGAAATTTACTATCATATCACCATTATATTTATTTTTTTAGATTTGTCGAGTTATGGTAGATAATTTTAATTTTATACAATATAATATAAATATCGAAAATTGTTAATCTACAAAGAGGATTCCAATGAAACCATTTATGCATTATATAAAACCTTTATGGTTTCCTGCTGCCATAGTATCGCTTCTTTCCTTACTAACGGTAGCAGGCACATTATATATACCAACATTGACAGCAACCATCATTAACGATGGTGTCCTTAAAGGCGACCTAGAGATGATTACCAGCTCTAGCATGAATATGCTTGTTGTGGCATTACTAACCGTCCTATCCGCCATTCTAGGCGTTGCTATGAGCGCTCATATTTCAGCATCTGTAGGCAAGGTACTACGTGATGATCTAGTGAAAGCACTACAATACTTTTCACTCCGCGACTTTACGCACTTTGGTACCGGTACCATATTGATGCGCACAAGCCGGGACGTAGAGAAAATTCAATCAGTCCTAGGAGAAGGATTAAATATGATCCTCCCTATGCCGATTATGATATGTGTGGGCCTTGGCCTTACCTTCTACAAAAGTTGGCAATTAGGCCTCGTCATCCTCGCCGTAATGGCCTGTATGATACTTACCATTATCATTATTGAAAGCCGGGCCTTACCACTTATCAAGGCTATGCAATTAAAGCTAGATGATATCACCGATATGGTTCGAGATCACATCGTAGGTATGCCAGTTATTAGAGCTTTCAACAGAAGAACCTACGAAAACGACAAGGAAATTGCTATTTTTACAGAGACTGCTCAACTGAATAAAAAATTGCACCAAACCTTTGCCATCGGTTTACCGACCATACTCATTCTATTTAATATGAGCACCGTCGCTATCCTCTGGCTCGGCGGCTATAACGTCAGCATGGGTTCCCTACAAGTAGGTGACATCATGGCCGTTATCGAGTATGCGAACCTCATTCTATTGAGCATGCTCATGGCCATATTCGTAATCATCGACATTCCGGAAGCTATCGTGTGTTACGCTCGCATTCGTGAGTTGTTAGAGCACGAAAATACCGATACATTCCCTGAACCATATAATAGTAGTATTACAAATTCAGTTTCTCAAGCTACTAAGCATTCTACTAATCAACCAAGACACCAAAACTCTACGGCTACGGGAACAGGAACCGCAACTGCAACTGCAACTGCAACTGCAACTGATGATACACCTCTTCTGGAATTCCGCAACGTTACCTTCCGTTACGACAATGCGGAGTCCCCTGCGCTAGAAAATATCTCCTTTAAGGTACATCATGGCGAAACTTTAGCGATTATGGGCGATATCGGTTCTGGTAAAAGCACAATCACCAATCTTATCCCTCGCCTCTTCTCCATTGAATCTGGAGATATTCTCTTTAAAGGTAAGTCCATTTATGAGTGGAATGTAGATGACTTGCGCGCTCATATTGGCTATGTACCACAAAAGGCTTATTTGTTTACCGGAACTATCGATATGAACGTCCGATATGGAGCCGCATCAAACCAAGTGCTATCAACAGAAGATGTAGCAAATGCATGCCACTTGGCTAAGGCAGATGAGTTCATCAGTCGTCTCGACGGCGGTTATCAGTATATGGTTTCCCAAGGTGGTACCAATCTATCTGGTGGTCAACGGCAACGCCTTGCCATGGCTAGAGCCTTAGTGCGTAAACCTGATTTATTCATATTCGACGATAGTTTTTCCGCCCTTGACGGCACTACGGAGCGTGCTGTTCGTACAGCACTACATGAGGAGTTACAAAAGGACAATCGACCGGCCCTCATTTCTGTAGAGCAAAAGGTAAGCGCCGCAAAAAAAGCAGACCATATTCTAATCATTAATAGAGGTCAAGTTGCAGGATATGGCACACATGATGAGCTAGCAAGTACCTCTACTGTATATCAACAGATTTTAGCATCTCAGGAGGTGACAGCATGAGCCCATTACGTCGTTTCCTAGTCGAATCTAAAAGCCAATGGGGCTGGCTAGCTCTCCTCATCCTAGCACTCATTACTGCGGCTATGTTTGAGGTCTCTGCCCCAGTGTTACTTGGTAAAGTGGTAGATGCTATTGTTAGTGGATTACAAACAGCTCAAGATATCAATACTATCTTTGCCTCTATTGATACAATCATCCTCTGGCTCATTGCCATCTATAGCGGCCATGCACTATTTACTTACTTTGGTGAGTATATGATGGCCTCTATTGGTTCTAAAACAGTATTAGCCTTACGAACACGCATGAGCACACATCTGTACTCATTACCTATAGAGTACTTTCACGATCACCAGCGGGGCGATTTACTAAGCCGCCTTACCTCTGATTTAGATACTGTAGCAGAAACCATTGGCGAAGGCGTACCAGGCCTTGTGTCTGCCATTATCGGCATCATCGGTGCTACTGCTATGATGCTTTGGATTAGCCCTATTCTAGGAGCATCTATCATTGTTATTATACTAATTGGCATTGTATGCTTAACGTGGCTATCTAAACGAGCGCGCCGCGTGTACCTGAGAAACCAAAACGCTTTGGGTGCTTTCAATAGTGGTATTGAAGAAATCGTTGTAGGAAAAGCAATCATTCAAACCTTTGGTTTAGAAGAAACCACGACGAATCAAGTACAGGTACTGAACGAGAGTCTATTTAAAAGTATGCGTAGCGCTGCTTTCACGAGTCAGCTCGTAGAACCTCTTGTAAAATTTCTAAATCAATTCACCTATTGCCTCGTCGCTATTCAAGGAGGCCTCATGGTGTTACGTGGAGCCATTTCTATCGGTGATATTCAGGCATTCTTCCTCTATGTAGGACAAGTATCCGATCCACTCTCTCGTAGCTCTTACATTATGACAAAATTTCAAGAAACTGCCGCCGCTTTAGGCCGTATTTATGAGGTCATAGATACGCCAACTGAAATCGATAATGGAAAACTTGTGTTATCTAATAGTAAATCTGATACCAACACAAATACGATGGTCTCAGATTCATCTATAATGGCTAATACACCAAGTCGTATAACGCATATAGGCACAATCGACTTTGAACATGTTGATTTTGGCTATACACCATCCAATGTGTTTATGAAGGATATCAACATTCATATTCCTGGTGGCGCAATGGTGGCTATTGTAGGCCCTACCGGAGCAGGCAAATCAACCTTGGTGAACCTCATCATGCGTTTCTATGATATTATGGATGGCCGTATCACCATCGATGGCGTTGACATTCGCGACATATCTCGTGAAAGCTTACATAATACGGTAGGCATGGTATTGCAAGATGCTTGGATCTTCACAGGCACTATTGCTGAAAATATCGCCTATGGCAAACCAAATGCAACACGAGATGAAATTGAATATGTTGCAAGGCTCGCCATGGCAGATCACTTTATCCGTACCTTGCCAGATGGCTATGATACAGTGCTCAAACAAGGTGGTGATGACCTATCTCAAGGTCAACGCCAATTAATTACCATCGCCCGCGCCTTCTTGGCGGACCCTAGTATTCTCATTCTCGACGAAGCGACGGCTAACGTCGACACTCGTACCGAGGTAGAGGTTCAAAAAGCCATGAATACCCTCCTCAAAGGACGTACAAGTATCGTTATTGCCCATCGCCTATCCACAATAAAAAATGCCGATTTTCTACTAGTAGTAGAAAACGGCACCATTGTCGAACAAGGGACACACCAAGAACTCATTGAACGCGGTGGTCACTATAAAGAACTATACGAAAACTATGTGGCAGGAATAAGTTTATAAAATTCAGGGTTGCCATTAACATCAATGTGCGGGGTTACATATCCATCATTGATATCTTTCATCATTTCATATATAGTAACTATAGAAGCAGAATTACTGGTCTGACTACCTGTACCTTTATGTACAGCAGCAGTAATTCTGCTTTTTATTATAATATATAATTTCATATAAATTAAAATCATTAGGTGAAACCCATATTTTATTCAAACCTTGTTCCGCAGTTAACCTAATAGCACCTAAATCAAACAAATCAAAATCATGTGGCGAGCCATGACACGCAGCTTGATAGTACTGATAATTATATTGTTTTCGAAGCTTGTCTAAATCTTTTTCGTTTAGTATACTATTGTTAATCATAAACTGATTAACACTCATTTGTCCGCCTGATTGGACGTTATTGACTGTTAGTTGGTTTATTTTTTGTATTACCATACAATAGAATTATAGGAAAAAAGAACCACTGATAAGCACTAACTTATCAGTGGTTCTTTTATTTGCACACATAATTAATATATATATATCTATCTATTAATTATTCACCTTTTGGTACAAACCATAGGCCGTTGTTATTTTTTTCCATGTAGTCTTTGAATTCTTGAGAGTGGTAAGCTGCCACAAGGTCTTTCGCCCATTGTGCATCTTTATTTTTCTCGTTAACTACAACTTGTAACAACCATTGTGGCAATACGTCTTCATTTGCCAAGGCAGATTTAGGATCGATTTTTGCATTATAGATAATCGCACCAGTAATGACAATGTAATCGAAATCAGTACGTACAGAAGGAATTGTAAGGGATTTCATTTCTGTAAATTTAAGATGTTTAGGATTTTCAATAATATCTGCTTGTGTTACTGTCGCTAAATCTTTATTTGGATCAAGTTTAATCCAACCGATTTTTTGCAATAACGCATAAGCACGAGCCATGTTGGATGCATCATTAGGTACTGCAATAGTGTCACCATCTGCTACTTGATCTAGAGATGTTTTAGAACCACTAAAGATACCTGCTGGTACTGTTGGAATTGGAGTTAAGGCTACAAGATGACCTTTTTGTTTTTCGTTGAAATTTTTCATGTATGCTGTATGTTGTTCAACGTTAAAATCTACTTCACCATCGCTCAACACTTGGTCTGCTTGTACCAAGTCAGACATATCTACACCTTTAAAGGTGTAGCCTTGTTTTTCCAAAATTGGTTTTACACCTTTTTCAAACAATTCAGAGTAAGGGCCTTGAGATTTGCTATAGCTTAATTCTTTTTTTGCACCATTATCACTATTGTTCGAACCGCAGCCTGCGATAAAAGCTACGCTAAATACTAATGCCGCACCGAGGGCAAGAAGTTTTTTTAATTTCATGGTATATTCTCCTATACTTTTATACTTTCACAATCAAGATAACTAGAATCTATTTCATCAAATTAGGAACGACGTGCACGACGTGCAAAGTAGTTACCTATTGTTTGAATAATTTGAACAAAAATAATTAAAATAACAACGGTAAATAGCATCAATGGAAAGTTCAACCGTTCATAACCATAGGTAAGAGCCAAATCACCTACACCACCTGCACCAATGGCACCAGCCATAGCAGTAGCACCGATAAGACCTATGGTACCTGTTGTAATAGATAGAATAAGCGAACCCTTTGCCTCCGGTAAAAGGAAATGCCAAATCACCTCAAAATGAGAGGCCCCCATTGATTGTGCAGCCTCGATAATTCCTTTATTAACCTCTAAAATAGAGTTTTCAAAGAGTCTAGCTAGATAAGGGGCAATAAATATAACAAGTGGTACGATAGCTGCCGTTGTGCCCACACGAGTCCCTACAATCATCTTTGTTAATGGTAAGATAAACACCATCAAAATGATAAATGGTACGGAACGCACAATATTAACAATAGTATTTGTAATGGTATAGACAATACTATTTTTAACGATACCATTAGGGTTTGTTACTACCAGTGTAACTGCAATAATTAAACCTAACACCGTACCAATAAATAGAGATAGGAACACCATATATAATGTTTGTTCTGCGGCTAGCAATAACTGCGAACCGGGAACACCAAGCTCTTGCATAAAGAAGTCCATTATAGTGTCACCTCCTGCCATTCAATACCTTGTGTCACAAGGTACTCTTTTACCTTGCCCACTTCAAGATCATCACCAATAAACTGAACAATAAAAATACCAAGTACTGTATGTTCTAACTCTGTTACTGTAGCAAATAACACGCTCGTTTCTAAATCAAAAGTTTTATTAATATGATATAAAACATTATCGGTCGTATTATTTCCTAAGAAATGCATCTTAAGAATAGTATATGGTCGCTTATCACAGGCCAAGGTATGTTTCACTGTTGCTGGAATTTCATCCGGAATGACAGTCCTAACAAATCGTTTCGTTGTTTCATGCTTTGGTTTACTAAACACCTCAAGCACAGAACCACTCTCTATGAGTTTTCCGTGTTCCATAACCACAACGCGATTACAAATTTTTTGAATTACATCAATCTCATGAGTTACGATAACAACTGTTACCCCTAGTTCACGATTAACGCGCTCTAATAATTGAAGAATAGACTCTGTCGTATCTGGATCAAGAGCACTTGTTGCTTCATCGCAAAGCAGAATTGATGGATCTGTAGCCAGCGCACGAGCAATACCTACACGCTGCTTTTGACCACCAGATAATTCTCCAGGATATGCATTTGCTTTATCCCCTAAATCAACAAAATCTAACAAGGTTTTAACCTTTTTATCAATCTCTGATTTAGGAACCTTATTTAGAATCAATGGAATCGCCACATTATCATACACAGATTTAGCATTCAACAAATTGAACTGTTGAAACACCATACCTATGCGCTTACGCACCTTTCTGAGCTCATTAAAACGCAAGCCATTGATATTCACACCATCTATTTCAACATGACCAGAGGTAGGTACCTCTAAAGCATTAATCATCCGCAACAGTGTAGATTTACCAGCTCCACTGAAACCAATAATGCCAAATATATCGCCTTTTTCTATGGTGAAGTTTACATCAGATAATGCAGTAACCTTTTGCTTATTAACGTCAAATTCTTTTGTTACGTTTCGTATAGCAATCACTGTACCGCCTCTTTCCTTTTAAATCTATAGGAATTAATCTTCTTTTAAAACATATCTCAAAGGTATGTTTTAATGATATACCTAGATTACTACAATTTATAAAGACTGTCAAACAAAAAAAGAACCTCACCAATTAAAAGGTTGAGGTTCTTTGTTTATATAGTTTCTATATTATAAGGATTTACATGCCTACATATCTAATTTTATATCTTTTACATCAAATCGAAACGATTCATCTACTAAGAAATTTAACTTATCTATATCGATTAAATAAGAATAATGATCCTAGTATGATTGGAGCCCCAATATAGAGTCCCATATTGGGTATTTCACCCAACAGAAAGGCCGCTACTATAGCTGCCACGATGGGCGAAATATACATAAAGTTAGTTACATCAGACACCTTTTCGGCATGTTCAAAAGCATAACTCCAGAATACAAATCCTAAGGCACTGGAAAAGAAAGCCAGATACACCATGGCAAGTTGTGCACTAAGAGGTGCCTGCACAATCATTTCAATAGCATGATCTGCAAAAGGCAGTGCCATAATGGCACCTGTAAACATTGACCACATGGCGATAGTAATGGAGTTATAACCTTTCAAACTAAGACCACGATTGAGGATGTTATACATTGCAAACAATATCATACCTAATAAAGTCCACAATGCACCCATAGGAATTGTAAGGGTAGAATTCCAAAGAATAATAATTGCTACACCTATAAATGCAGTGATAGTAAAGATCCATCCGGCAGGGCGGATTCTATCTTTATACACCACTAATGCTAACAGTGCTGTCGTCATGGGCGTCAAAGCCATAATAATGCTCGATGTAGCCGCTGGGATTGTGCGAAGACCTTCATTAAAAACAACTTGATATACGAAGTTCCCTGTAGCACCTAACAAAATATATATGCCCCACTCACGCCAAGATGTAGGGATGTGTAATCCTTTAAATACACCAATAATTAGCATGAGTATAGCTCCACCTACAACTCTTGCTACAGACAGTGTCAATGCATCCACTGATTGCAATGCAAGTTTACCAAACGGAAATGCTGTAGCCCATACGGCAATCGTGGCAGATGCACCCAAAATAGCTTTCATTCGATTTGTCATTAGCATCCACCTTTCACAGTATCTTTATAGGATCTTTAAATTCAAGTTAAGCTAAATACACCTATACTAAAGTGATTGAGAACTAGCTCATCCTATCTAAACTAAGTGTATCAAAACACAGTATCTATTAAATAATATATTTTAATATTACCATAATACATTACTAATACTATACAAATTTACACCTCTTATATCGAACTCTTTCTATTTATTGATATAAATTTTCATTATCTAATAATAATATAATTTATAATAGCACTAAGTATATATTGTTAGACCCTTGCATTTCACCATATAAACAAAGCATTTATAAAGAACATAAATACTGACCTCAAATATAAATAACTACTATACTTACGAAAACTGCATAGCATTTATTGAAAATTCGTATCATTTAAAATTTGTTAAATCAGGACAAACATTGTACACTATAGGCATAGAAATCTATAGTTATATCCTTTTATGGAGGTGCAAAATGCAACATACTGCATGGAAAGATTTTAACACAGGTGTGTGGGATAAAGCCGTTGACGTACGCGACTTTATTCAAAGAAACTATATCCCCTATGAAGGGGACGATTCCTTCCTTGCTGGTCCTACAGAAAGAACGACAAAATTATGGGACCAAGTAATGAAGCTTTATGAAGAAGAACGTGAAAAAGGCGGCATGCTTGATGCTGATACTTCCGTGGCCACACACATTACTGCCCATGCGCCAGGATATATCGACAAAGACCTTGAAACGATTGTTGGTTTGCAAACTGACAAACCATTAAAACGCGCTATGTTCCCTTATGGTGGCTTGCGTACTGCTAAATCCGCTATTGAAGAATACGGTTTCAAAATGGATCCGCAAACAGAAGACTTCTTCAAAAAACATCGTAAAACGCACAATGATGGCGTATTTGATGTATATACACCAGAAATGCGTGCCGCTCGTACGGCTCATATCGTAACTGGTTTACCAGATGCTTACAGCCGTGGCCGTATCATCGGGGACTATCGCCGTATCGCTTTGTATGGTATCGATTACCTCATCGAAGATAAAAAAGAGCAACTCAGCATTACTATGGGCGATATGCTTGAAGACGTAATTCGCGATCGCGAAGAGATTCAAGAACAAATCCGTTCCTTAAAAGAATTAAAAGAAATGGCTGCCTCTTATGGTTACGATATTTCTGGACCAGCTAAAGACGTGAAAGAAGCTATGCAATGGATTTACTTCGGCTACCTTGGCGCTATTAAGGAGCAAAACGGTGCTGCTATGTCCATTGGCCGTAACTCTACATTCCTAGACATCTACGCAGAACGCGACCTTCGCAATGGCACATATACAGAAGAGCAAATTCAAGAATTCGTAGACCATTTCATCATGAAATTGCGTATGGTCCGCTTCGCACGTATCCACGAATATAACAACTTGTTCACAGGCGATCCTGTTTGGACAACTGAATCTATCGGTGGTATGGGTACTGACGGCCGTACATTGGTTTCCAAAATGTCCTTCCGTTATCTACATACATTGACTAACCTTGGTCCTGCTCCAGAACCAAACCTCACTGTATTGTG
>ERZ772910.95-NODE-95-length-54841-cov-19.578688_pt1 | contig 54841 bp, 47 predicted proteins | sample MGYA00511357_ERZ772910 | MGnify/ENA primary metagenome ERZ772910 (study PRJEB29015, sample SAMEA2738096) | human oral metagenome | biome: human oral; feature: human-associated habitat; material: saliva | place: China | collected 2193 ... | reverse complement strand
TTAAAAAGATATTTGAGGCGCATAGACGCGCCTTAAAATGCGAAATAAGCTATGTCTACGATCTTACCACCATCCTGGAATCAGTGAAAATGCATAAAATGGCAAAAATCCACGATTTTTGATCACTTTTTGAACTCTTATAACATAGGAATGGGGTAGCCACCCCGAAGGGAGGTAAAGTATTATGGGTGAAATTTCTTTAATAGTGCTGATGGCAACCCTGTTGTCATTTCTTTAATTAGCATTTTTGATTACAGGTAAAATTTCTTTAATTGATAGATTTCAACCCTGTTGTCATTTCTTTAATTAGCATTTTTGATTACGGGCAAAATTTCTTTAATTAGCGCTGATGGTGCTCCAAAAAAGTACCCCCCAGAATGACCTATTTTCAGGCCACCCCGGAGGGTAGAAATGTCGAGGCTCATAATCGCGCCCTACTGCGCGATCTCAAGGCGACCTATACATTTGTATTAAAAAGATATTTGAGCGCGTCCTGGCGCGATTATGATAGGTCTAATCGAATGTTATAACATTAGCTCCCTCTCCACAGGAGCAGTTTCCGTCCGGACTTCCCAAAAACACCCAAAAAATACACTTTTCGGACCTAATAAGCCCCACTCGCATAGCTCCCCACGACCCCACGGATATAGGAAACTGCTTGATCGACGGAACCGATGGTACGGAATTTGGTAGACGTGGCCCAGATAGTCCCAGCCCCACTGAGGTCATCAAAGACCACACAGAAGGTCTTGCTTTCACTCTTTCCCGTGGCGGAGTTATGTCGTTGGGCCTTGATAACCACGTACCTACCCAGGTCGGTGACTTCACATTGAATCTCCCGACCGTTGAGAGCACTGGCGATCCTCTTACCAAAGCCACTCCCCGACCAAACTTTCCAGTCGTAGCGGCTTACCGCAGTACCGATGGCGTCATTACCGGAGATAGCAATGGCCTTATTTCCTCTTTTATCACCCATTTCTAACCACTTCAGTAATACACTTATCTATTTCCTGCAACAGGGTACGGAAAGGGATGTCCGGAAGGATCGCTATTGCATTCACCAAATCTACGTACTGGTGGGCCCAGATATTGTAGCAAGCCTTTCCCCACGTCCAGTCCAGGTCCTTGGGGTTTTTAGAGGCCACGACAAAAAGTCCTGAGGTATAGATGGTGGTGAACAGATCCATTACCCTTTTGTGATCGCGAGAGGATAACTTGAGACCGTCCAGTTCCTTTCCGATACTGCGAGGAGACAGTCCCCGTATCCATTCCACGGCCGCTGGGTCTACCTTATAAGAGTTCATCTCGGAGACCATCTTGTTGAGTTCGTGTAGTTTTTCTAATATAGTGCGCATACTTATAAATAATGTGATTTTTGTACCCTTTCGTGGGTAATTTCCTTCAGGGCGAGCAGGTATTGGTAGAATAGTAGACCGTGCTTACTGACCTTACTCTCCACGCGGTAGATGTCATCTATAAGACGGAGGAACTTACCGTAGACCTGTTTGGCCTCCGTGATCAATCGACTGGCAGCCATATTCAGATGAGGGGCAGTGAGGGGATAGTCACCATTCCAAGCAATGAATTTTACTAAGTTGGAGTCTGTGTCAATGGGTGAACCAGCACCTACGGTGATTCCGGCGTTCTTCAGGGAATTTATCCCCCACGACATCTTCGACTTACTCAGTTTCTGGAGGAGATGGTTAAAATCCGTACTCTTTTTGGAGGTGACCGGTAAGGCCTCGTCTCCGATCACCGCATAGACCTTGAGGATTTTCTGACCTGTTCCACGGAAGTTAGTCAGATGCCCCCCGTCATTGGGTAGGGTCTTGATAAACTCCATCAGTTTGGCTGAAGGTCCTATCCCGGCTCGGAAACCGAAGAAAACCTCTCCTTCTACGAGGATGAGGGCATCCCCCATCTTCACCGTCCGCCATTTGACGTTATCCCCAAGATCGACGAGTTTATACCTCTTCGTTCCGAGTTTGGTGTAGATGTAGTCTTTTACATTCTGGGGCAAATTAACATTGCCGCTGAGGTATTCGCAAAGTGTTACCATATCATGTCGTATGTATAAATAATAAAAGGAGGGACTTGCGCCCCTCCTTTCGAGTGTTTTTGTGGTTTAGATTAACCGATTAAATGATAAAGCCATCATTAGCTTCGACACAGAACGTGAGGTAGTTCTGTTCGGGGTTGAAGCCAAGATCCACGATAGCGAAGCGGCTGTTCAGGAGGATCTTAGGAGCCATCGTACCTTCGGCGATCGTCTGAACCTGATCCGCGAGGATATAAGGCATGAAGACTACACCGGGAGTCTGGCCGTCCGACTTACGACCGACGAGAACACGCGTGTCATCCCAAGCCATATTAGGATCGACATAGACATTCAGACCAGCCATCGTACCAGCGAAGTAGATACCCTTAGAACCGTCCTGGACGAGGTCGTTGACCATTGGAGCAATGATGAACTGAGAGCTGTCCTGGATAGCAGAGAGGACCTGCGTGTTAGTTACTACGAACGTACCACGACCAAATCGGCTTACGTTTGCGATAAGGTTAGAAGCAGCAAGACAGCGGCTCATGATACGACGCTGATGGGTCGTGACATTTTCTGCAGCCGTGTTATAGGTAGCACTCTTAACAGGACCCCAAGCAGCAGCAGCATTGCGACCGTGGATATCAACGAACTTACGTGCAGCGGAGAACTGGCTCAGGGGCTTAGAGGTAGGAGCCGTAGGATGACCGTAGTAGAGGTTGAGGTCAACACCCTGATAGCGCTTCTGGACCGCGGCGTTCGTCACACCAAGACGGAAGAGACGGTCGAGGATACGGTTGTTGATTGACTGAGAGAGTTCGTTCTGCATGCTCTCAATAACCTTACCAACGACATCGATGCCGTACATAGGCATATCCTGAAGCTGCTGACGCGTGACCGTACCAGTAACTTCATAAGAACCCATCTGGACGAGCTTCGTGAAGAAGCGTGCACCGATGGTGTTACCAACACCCGTTTCGTTCTCTGCACGGCTCATAGGATCTTCACTTTCCGTAGCGAAGTTGGCAAAGCCCTGGATGTGGTCAGCGGCACCAGAGACGAGTTCAGGATAGAGCTTGATCTCCGTCTGATTAGTAGCCTTACCATTGACCTCAGGCTTGATGTCCGTGTTGACCGTCTTAGCGTTCGTACCAACGGTGATCTTGTTAATACCGAAGGAAGCAAATTCTGCGATAGAGACTGAGTCAGCGGCGACATTGACATTACCACCGGCCTTGTGAGCCCCCTTGACGCGGACGATGAGACCATTGTCCTTACGAGACTTAGCGATGAACGTGCCGTGGAAGATATCCCCGTTCGTGTTCTCCAGCTGGACAGCAACATCACGAACCAGTTCGTCACCCGTAGCAGGAGTGTTGAATGCAGCGTAGATAGCATCCAGTTCCTCACCGAAGGTCGTGAACTTTACGTAGATAGGCTTGTTGGCGTCACCTTCACCCTTACCGTCGAGAGCCGTTTCGTTCAGCTGACCGAGCTTACCACCTGCATAGGGGAAGTCGAGGTACTGAACCATTGCGATAGGACCGGCAGAGGGAACGACAGGGACGAGTTCAAGACCGATAGTCATTGCAGCAACTTCAAGAGAAATCGTCAGCGTTGACATGGGAATATCACCCGAACCACGCTGGTAACCGGGGTGGTGGAAGTTAGCACCCGTATCCCCATAACCAGGACCCTGGACGAAACCTGGAGCTTCACCAGTAGCACCCGTCTGAGGGAGGAGGGGGTTGCCAATACCGAGAGTGTTGAGGGGCATGGCATTCACGGGCGTAGCAGCACCGGGAGTCTGCAGACCTTCATAGAGCTCGTGGTTGCGAGCGTACTGAGCCATCCAATTCACCTTGCCGGATTCACGAATATCGTATTCTTCCTTGATGATTTGAGCCCACTTCTGTGTGTTTTGATCAAAACGCATATTTATGTATTAAATTTATTTATTCAAATAATAGGAGGAGGTAATAAGCCCTAATGGGCTGGATTGATACCTCCACCTTTGTATTAAGAATAAAAAAATCTTTTCGAAAATGTTAATGGCCTCATTTAGAGGCCATTATACGTATTGATTAACTAATTCTCTCCAGAAGGATCACAAAATGTTCGATGGCTTGGGTCAATCCCTCAAGGAGTCGTCTCCGCGCGACTTTTTTACCACGCTCAGGGACTCTCCCATCTAACTTCTGGAGGGCTACCCTCGCGACCACGGGGTTAAAGGTATTAGCTATCACTCCTATAGCAAGACTAAGGTCGTGACCAGTGACTTTGATGTACTGGTAGTCATCTATGAGGTGACTGATCTTCTTGACGAGCTGATGTATCTCCCGGTATTCAGCCGGGGTCAATAGCTTATCGTAGTCCATGATCGATCGCATGTTTTCAAAATAGGCCTGGAAAGACCGTGCGTAGCCTATCTCCCTCAAGGCTTTCTCGACCGGGATTTTCACCGAGACCCGGAAAGAATACAACCACGTCTTAGCCTTCTTATCTGTCAGACCCATAGGGTAGTCAGGGATGTTTGTAATCACGGGGTTTATACACACGAAGACCGGGTCGTCGGACTTTATCCGGAGACTCCTACCTGTGGATAAAATGTATCTGCTCCCATTAGGCTTATATTTCCTCCAGAACAGTACAGCATCGCTCATAAGACCGGTGCGGGCATCCTGAGTACAGATAAGTCCCTCCGAGGTAAACACCACCTTACATAGGTGATCGTGGTCCTTGAGGTCCTTGGAGCGGATCTGGATCCAGTCACCGGGATCAAGGCTCATACCATTAAGTCTCCCCCCGGTGTGTCGGATATAATCGAAAAACTCCTTCAGCTTACCGATGTAGGAGCCGGAAAGGAATTCTACTAAGGTTACCATTTGTAGTTATATACAGCTTCTACTCGACCGACGAATCTCTCCAGGACCTCCCGGAAGTCCTCCGGTACGTGACCTTTGATTTTCCTTAGACTGTTGTGCATCCGGGGGAAGTCGAATCTCTCGTGTTTGTTATTGGTGAACCACATATTCACCGTATAGAGTACATTACTCTGCGACGCCCGATCCTTGACCTTGGTATGGAAAGAGTTGAGCATCTTCACCAGGGTATAGACCTCGGAGTATTCCCCTCGGCTAAGTACTTTCTTCGCATCGGTCTTATCAAACCAACGGAATATGGTCCATTCCTCTTCGGAGTCCTCGAAGATCTTATCCAACTTAGCACTGATGGTATGGGTGAAATACTTCCACCACTTGGCTACCCTCTTGGGATCGGCCATAAAAATCTGGGCGTTCCCTGTGGCGGCATTCTCATCGCCTGAGTCAGGACAGACAAAGACCACGCAGTTGGGATTAAGGTCGATGGACTTTAACCCGTGGTCTTGACCATACCCCCCCTCGACGAGGAAGAATCTGGTCCAGGAACTCTTGTTTATCCCGCGGATGAGGATATCCTCCCCGTCGATCACCACCGTCACCATATTAGAATAAGGTCGTAGGTCGGCTATCTTACTGGCCCAGATTTCGGTATAGTCTTTTACCTCCAGGGAAGCCCCGGCAATTATCCTTTGGTCTAATGACTTAAAATAGACGACGAAGTCTTTCAGGGTGGCTCGGGCTTTGGAACCTAAGCTTTCCCCTATGGGGCGAGCTGACGACTCATGTCGGAAGCTTTCGTTAAGGTATTCGTATAGGGTATTCATAAGGTACTCATAAATTCAATGCAGGCCGCGGCCAGTCGGTACATGGGCTCCGAAAGCTGACCTCTCAGGGTACGGTTCATGATATTTTTCAGTTTATTGAAATTATAGCGCATCACCTGATTACTACCCTTTATCGAGCGCAGATGGTTTACCACACCCACGACATCCTTTAGGTCATAATAGGCTATGATAGCAGCTACATAACCGATGGTGTTCTTTATTTGTGCAAGGTCTCTATTTGGACGGAAGCCTGCTTGGATGATTTCCTCTCCAAATTTTTTCGACATATCCTTATATTCGACTTGCAATTCCTTGGATACAGGTTTGAATACGCGAAGCAGAATCTTCAACTTCCTTATAAGTTCGTCATCGGATATATTCAGGTCTTTGCTGCCGTAGCCTACCTTATCCCCGATCTTATACTTACACACGAGGACGAGGTCGGAGTCATCAAAGTCTACTCCGTACTCCAGGGATTTGGGGTGTTCCTCCCGGTTATAAGTACCACCGTCATATATCCCGGCTTTTACTACTCGACGAGTACCGTTGTTCTTAAATAGGACGTATCCGTCCTTCACCACGGCAATACTCTGCTTGGGGAAGTCGTTACAGTCCTCTGGACGAATGACCTGCCAGTCATCCACAAAGCAGCTGGAGATAGGGGAATCGGGATCAGGACTCCTACCCCACCATTTCAGTACCTTCTCCAGGGTGCGTATACGCTTGTCTCTTATGGAGAGCTGCTCGAGAAAGTTATATAAGGTTATCATAAACTATCCACAAATTCTAAACAATAGGTGACGAGTTTCTCTACCTGCGGTGGAACCCCATATCTCTTCACAGCTGATCGGAGTCTCTTTATGACCTTGGTGAGCTCCCCGAAGTTTCTCTCCACATAACTGACTATCCCCTGGTGGTCTCCATCTTCATACAGATATACTAACCATGCGATACTACCAACGATATTGGATAGGAGGTCGAGGTCGGCTCCGGAGATTTTTCCCACAGGGACAGAGCTCGCATGCGAGATTTTAGTGCGGGTCATCTGGTCCAAGAACCACTCACTTTCCTGATCCTTGAATGCGTTCCCATACTTATTACCCAAAGGATCCCAGACGACCTTCTTGATGATACCAACCCTTCGGACTACAGCCGGACCGTTGACTGATATAGAAGTTTTTTCCTTGATCTTCTCACCGTACTTCACCCTACAGACGAGGACGAGGTTGTCATCATCGAAGTCTACGCCATATTCCGGAGTACTTATCCTCTCTTTACGGAGCTCTTTTCCTCTGGTGAAGATATTCACCCGGAACCCTTCTCGGGTGAAGTTATTGCGGAGAAGGAGGGAGCCTCCCTGTACGATGGCCACACACTGCTTGGGAAATTTATCCGATATCTTCGCGGGGATCTCCGTCCAATCCTCTGGATCATGGCTGGGAGGGGTCGCCGAGGGGTCGAGGTGTGACCCGGCAAGACTCCTCAGGGCATCGAGGAAGACCCCTATTTCCTTTCTATTTAGTCGTTCGTATAAGGTTACCATATCTCTTCTATCATTTTTATCACTCCCATGAGGGTGGGGTACATCTCCCCGAGGTCATTTTTAATCTTACTAATTACATTCCGGATCCTTGGCGGGTTGAGTAGGTCCATATTCACCAGGGAGTAATCCCCTTCCAGTACCCTACGAATCATCGTGTTACTGCTCATCTTTCCGGTGGAGTCATAGATACTCATTACAAAAGTGACGAGTTGGTTCATACATAGCTGGTCGGCACCATCCAGCTTATGGTAACTCATGAATCCCTCGAGCTGTTTTCTCGGAAAATTATGGAGTACCCCTCCCATCCTTCTTATCCAGGAGTTCAGGGTAACGCGATTGAGTTTTATTCGCGCGGCCTTGTAGTTCTTCCCCTCCAATCGGGTCATATACAATACCGCCCCTTGACGTCGTAGCTTGTCGATGGGGTATAGGGAGGTCTTGGATACCTGCTTGAAGTTAGCCGTTACACCACGGGAATATATATCCCAATTGTCATTATATCGCTTGTATACCCATACCTCGCCGGTGTTGGCTATAGTCCCGTTACCACCCATCACCAGTACCCACATCTCATCGCCTGTTTGGGCTACTGTATTACCCACCACGGGGTCAAACTCCTCGAGTTCTACTGCCGTATATTTGGATGCATCCAGAGGAAGCTTGAATGGTAAGGCAAACCCACTGAAATTCTTGCTCTTGATACTGGTAAGGAAGTCAGCGAGGATTCGTATGGTGGAGGTGTTTTGGATAGACTCTAACAGGGTTCTCATAACTTCAGCAACAGATTCACGAAATTAGTCATATAGGGATAGATATCAACGAACCGTTGCAAGCTTGCCTGCGAGATTTCCACTCCGTGGCGAGCTCCTGCGGAGATTTCTTTAGGGAGCTTATCCTCCACCTTCTTCAGGATAGCTTCGACGAGCCTTGGTTTCATACTGGAGAATTCCTCGAGGGCCTTGGGAATAGACTGCTCCGGATTTCCATAAAGACTCAGTCCCAGGACCGAACAGAACCTACTCAGCTGGTCATAGTCGGATGGTCTCATTCCTTTCTTGAGCTGCCAGAGACCGACATAACGGTCGATACTGGAGTCGTTAGTATCGGGGAGTATATTCCTTAGAGGTCCTACCTGACGCTCAAAGTCTCGGAGCCAGGCCCTGGTGAGGGTGATGGTAGGAGTTTCCTTCTTGACTATGCGGTTAGTAGCAAAAAATACATGAGGGGTCTTCCAATCAGTCTTGCGATGGGCTGCGAATCGATAATTGCTCCCCGTGGGTTCATAGATATCCCAGGCAAGACGGGGATAAGCCCCGTAGCAGACCCTTATGATACCAGTCCCTTCCTCGATAGCAATGACCATCTTTCCGGTCTGAAAATCCTTAAACTGACTCTTATTTATCTCCACATAATCTTTGACCTCCGTGGGACAACTATTCAGGAGGGCCTGTTCGTACATGGCCTTATCTACATTCTCCAGTCTCCGACGGCTATCTTTCAGACAGTCGAGGAAGTGGTGTAGGGTTCCAACGGCCTTACCGTTGAGTTGCTCGTATAATGTAACCATATTTTTTAAGCCCAATATAACCATTCATAAACATTAGCAAGAACTCTTAGCTGACCAGCAATAAAGTTCTTATTTCCATTCACCTCATCGAGGATCATATACTCAAAAGCCTTACTCACCCCTTCGAGGTTGATTTTGTTGGTGTTCTTGTCACAGCAGTCTACGAAGCGGTCGTCGGTCTTCCTCAACTGCAGACCCAGTCGGGTGATATGATCGAGGTAGATTTTGATTTCCTTCAGTAGAGGTAAGGGGAGACCCAACCAGAAATAGAGGTCACTGAAAAGAGCCATCATCTGGTTTCTTATGGACTCCCGGTAGATAAGCAGAGGATCACAGACGCGGAGGCTATTGGGGTTCTGGGTACTTGCCTGACCACATCCACAGGGAGTGGTAGTGATAGGGTTCATGGGTTGGAAGGTCATCGTACTACGATGCCCCGACCCTTCGGGGAGGTTACCGATCTCAGCAAACCACCTCACGGTATCGTCCATCATACCCCCCACGTAGTATTTGAAGACCCTCTCCTCTTTCCAGTCGTTGGTACGGTTCTGGAGCAGCTGCTGGGCGAGCCACGTACGGAATTTCTTCACCTCGTCGGTGGTAATATCGGGATCACAGACATAACGGTTATGGTGTTCGTAGGTCTTGGGGTCGTTGATCTTATTCGTCTCCACCTCGTCGATATAAGCCTTCATATCGCCGGGGTCTTCCAGATCCCAGTAGATAGGGTCGAGGGTCTTGAGAAGGTCAATGTCCCTCTCCAGGCTGACGTAGTCGTGGATGGAGATGACTGACATAGGGATGACGTAACGCATACGCACCCAATAGGCATATTGGTCCTTGAGGTAGGTATTGAAGTACGCATCCCCGGGACGTATGTTATCCTTAAACTTAATCAGGTTCATTTATAATATAGCTATATATACTAATTATCACCCAATTAGCTTAGACTTAGCGTCCTGGAGAGCCGTTTTCTGAGTAGTGACAAAAGCCTCTGCATCGGCTTTTTTCTGCATTACGGTGGAGATAGCCTTCTCTACCTGTGGTTGGACAAGCTCTTCAAGAGTCGTTTGGTACTTCTGGAGCATCTTCTCCACTTTTATCATCTCCATCCTCAGGAATTTGTCCTGGGTATTCTGGAACTTCTCCGTCCTGCTAAGTATATGACTTATCTGGGGGTTACTCCGGAGCTCCGTGAGTTGTCTTACTGACTCATCATACTCGGATCTCAGTTCGGAGAGTTTGGTGGTATATTTGGATATAAGGTCTTGGTAGAGTCCTACTTTCTCCTGCAGGGCTTCTTTCTTCTCTTGTATCTGTTTGGCTAGTTCGGTGGGTTTCATATGCTTTAGCGTATGCGAGGGAGCTTTAGCCCCGTTCATTTGCAAATCGTCTTACCCTCTAATTATCGTATTTCCCACCGGCATGTAGACTGCTTTCCTCGACCACGGTTTGCACCAAATGAAGGCTCCGTCATCGTTTATCCATTCAAACTCCTCCCATTCCCCGTACAGATCATGAAGATTTGCCATATCCATCAGGTGGTCGATACTATGGGTCCAGGGAGAGTATTCAACCTTCCCCCCTATGGCGAACCATTGGCCATTTTCTTCAACCACAGGTTGCGAGCTCCGACAGGAGATTTCAAAGATGACCCTACCATCCACCACATGCGTTTGGATAAATTTGGAATCATCCCCATTAAAGGCTGCCCGAGCCGAGGAGGTCTTACCTTGGTCTACATAGGTGATATGGGTATTGAATAGGTAAGTTACCATAATTGCTCCTGTAAGGGGATTTCTATATTAGCACCCAGGTCAGCAAAGTCCAAGTAACAGACGATACTCCTGGGGTAATTGGGTTCGAAATTTGACTTATACCGGAGATATCCGACCGGGTACATACCGGAGGTGATGGTGTCAATCTCTCGTCGAAGGGTGAGTACCCCACGGAGGAGCTTACCATTTATCTCAAATACCTCTCCACTAAGTACTTCTATCGGTACGGTGACCTCATCTCGCCAGTGATCGGTATAAGTGACTTCAAAGGTCTCTCCGGGGATAAGAAGATGGCTCTCCAACAACTCGAGGAGCTCCTCCAAACTATCCTCTGCAGGTGTTCTGACAAACTGGTCGTGAAAAGAATAGGTCTTCTTGCCACTCGGCTCCGTGCACTCCACAATGACCCCGGGGTTATATTTCATAGCCCGGAAGGTACTCCCTTCTTCTGCAGTGAGGGCAGTGGTGAAGAAAACCGATTGGATAGATATGTGGTAAATCTTATTAGCCATTATACCCAGTTCACAAATTTATCCTTGTAATGTACAAAATCCCAGTTCACCAGGGGGTAATCTTTTCGGAGCCTCTTGAAGATGGAGGATAAGAAATCAATGTACTTTAGTTTCCCGTCCACTTCACCCCGATGGGTGCACCAGCCACTTCGTGGATTCCGAAAATCATTATCTTCTTCCAAATAGATCTTTATCGGAATGGGGTCTCCCCACATATCTGTGCCGTAGACGGTCAAGCCATACAAGGGGTCGATCTCACCACCCTGGTATCTCTTATCCAGTTCCTCCACACTATCTACCCAGGTCGTATGACGTTTTATCGTGGGATGGTAGAGGCAATAGGCCTTCTTATCCCGGTAACTAATCTCCAGTATGCATAGGCCTCCCTTATAGGGGAGTTCCTCGAGCTTCAGATAAACGTTATTAGCCCAATCAGGGAGGTGGAGGATATATTTACCGTTTTCGAATATGGTGATCATAAGATCCAATCGTAGTTATAGTGAATCATAGACAGGTCCACGAGGGGGAGTTTCTCTTGAAGGACCTCCCGGAGGCTATCGATGTCCTTGCCTTGGAGAAATCCCCCCATTCGTCAGAGGTCTCAAACGTGACCGGACAAAAAGCCAGGTTCCTGGTCTGACAAGCCCTCCCCAGATCCTCCAGGGTATCAAAACAGGGACTGAAGGAAGCCCCCAGGTCGATCATATAAGCCCTCCGAGATCCTTTGGAAAATCTGGTCACCCTTGGGGAGAACAGACTTCCCAGGTGGAATGGTCGGTAGATCTTATCCACCTTCGTGTCATCATCCACCCAGTCTGGCAAAGAGGCCTTTTTTGGTCGTAGGTTCATCAATCTATTAAAAATTTGCTCGTATTCTTTAACAAAGGTACTCATAAGTAATTCTATGTATTTACCGGTTATATATAGGAAAGATGCCAGCGATATTTTATATGTAAATAACTTTTTATATATATGGCAAAGAAATTTGTAACGGAAGAAGGCCTCTCGCAGGTCGTGGATGCTATTGTCGAAGCTATCCAGAGGGTTGCTACAAAGCAGATCACCGCGGAAAGTGTAGTAAACGTGGTAGACTCTAAGCTTAATGAGGCTATTGACACTAAGCTCGCTGATTATGTTAAGACCGAAGGCCTTGACAACAAGATCGCCGAAGCTCTTGGTGAAGCAGATATCCAGGCAGTGAAGGATAAGCTTAGCAACGTCCCTTTGTCTAACGAACGTGGAGGTGTAGTAGCATAACAAAAAAAGGGGGCGCGAGCCCCCTTTTTTATCTAAGTTTATTAAGGATAGCACTTACATCCGCTTCCTCAATCAGAGTACCATTTTCGGTAAGATCATTGATCTTCTCATAGACCAGCTTCAGCTGACCGGCCTGCTCCTTGGTGAATGGTACTTCACCAGCCTTAGGAGTTAGCACCTTCTCCAACTTATCCAGTCGTTCTGAGAGAGTGGCAATCTCACTCATCCTCGCGTCATTAGATCGCTTTACCGCCTCGGCCAGGTCGTAGGTGACCTTGGTAAGTTCCCCGAGTTTCCTCTGGGTATCGGTGACTCGCTCATAAATCTTCTCATCCTTCTTCTCCCCGATAAGCTCCCACTTATATGGTTGCTTGAGGTCTCCGGACTCGATAGCAATAAACTCCTTGTAACCGTTCTCCGAGGGGACGAGGTAGATATCCCCGATGATGACCCTTTCCACCACGGGCTCCTCCGAAGGGATGGTGGTTACATGCGTCTTGGCAAACCCCTGCGAAGCTGCAAGGATCTCCTTTCGGATACCTCGGAGAGCTTCGCTGACGGCAGCGGCAGAGACGGCATTAGAAGAGTCATTGCTGGCGATCTTCTGGGCTCCAGTGGCATCGACGATATGACTCTCTACCCATCCCTCGTAGTCGAGGTGGATAGTATGGTCAGTACCCACGGGGATAATGTCCCCATTCTTACCACTCTGGATGGCAGAGACCGTCCTCGTGCGATCAATTTTCTTAAGTTCATTCCTTAGGGCATCCAACTCAATCTTGAGTACATACCTCTGGTCGAGGTTGATGCTATTATCATTCTTACAGCAGCTCATCGTATTGATTCAATTATAAAGTTAACATCCAGTTTGGGCTCGCAGGTAATCTCTCCATCACAGGAGCAGCTTTCCTCCTTATCAGCCTTACAAGTATTCTCCGGAACAATCCAGGGTCCACAACCACAGTTATCAGGCTCTCCGTTAGGAGCTGTTCCATCTGGCTTAGGCTCTGGCTTAGGCTCTGGCTTAGGAGTAGGCTTAATACAAAGGGGACAAGGCTCCTTGTAATAACCCATACACCCGCAGGTGCAGTCGTCCTTTTCCTCCTTGGGGGTAGGCTTGGGGAGGTTATCCAGCATTCTCTTCATCTCCTCCATAATCTCCCTCTTCAGGTCGGCCATAAGAGGACCACAGGAGACATAAACAGGCTCTACCTGGGAGAAAAGGGTCAGCTTGAGATACCACGTATGGGGGACAAGACCAGTCTTTCGACCGACCCCGCAGCTCCCATAAGCCTTGTTGTCGTAGTAGTCACAGCCGTCGTAAGGGATCTTCACATACTCTACCCCGACGATATGAGGAGCTTTGGCAGCATTCCTCTCCGCACCGGGGATAGCCTTGGTAGCGAGGTAGTTAAGAGCATCCTGGACCGTAGCACCAGCGTCAATATCCCCAACAGGAGCGATGAGACTGGCTCCACTATTCGCGGAGATCTTATAACCCTTCCTTTCAATGGGGCAGATCTTTACCCCTTTACCCGAGACGAGAGAAGCATTGACCACAGCCTTAGGGCCAGCTACCAACTGTTCGCGGATAGCCTTACCAACACAGCTGAGGTGCTCCGGAGCCGTACCACCGACCTCGGTGATAGACCTACGGATATCCTCAAACACCCGGGTGTTCTGAGTGGATTCAATAATGTTAGACATAAAACTATAGTTATATATAAAGTATTACATAAAAGGGGGTACTATTGTACCCCCCTTATTTATAGTGCAGTGAAAGTGAGATCAGGCTTAAATGTCCCCTTGACGAACTTCGGTGAAGGAGCAACAAAATCCAAACTCAGTGATCCCCCGGTCTTTCGGTTGTATATGATACGACCATTGACGAAGTTCACCACGAACGTGTCATCGGCTTGGTCACCCATATCGTCGATAGACTGTTTCATGTCGGAGAGGACGTCCTTGAGTTTGTACTTACCTAACATAAACGTATTGTAGTCGGCGCTTGTACAAGTAACCATCTTATTAGTATTCGTCACCTGATGGGATCCAGCATCCTCCCAGGACCAGTCAATAACCTCATATCCGGGGAAAGTCACCGAGAGACTCCAATTGCCGTTCTTCTTCCTCGTCCATTTGTATGGCTTAGATTCCGTTGGCATGTCCGTGGCTTCTGCCTTGGTGAGTCCTACAGGCTCGAGGGGATTACGACCTCTTATCCCCGTACTCAGACCATATTCCGTATTACTCTTAGCTTCCTGATAGACCGACCACGTCCATCCCTTGGAGCTGGTAGTGGGTCGCGAGAGGATATTATCCCCTTCCCCGAGGAGGATCCAGTCATCGGTCGTGGGGGGCTCGTCGTAATAAGTCCCTGAGGTGAAGGAGATATTCTCCGGGTTCACGTTCTTCACCACGACGTACTTCGTATAAACCGGTTTGTTGTTCCCTGCGGAGGTGTTCCCTGAGGCTGGATAGACGATCGTCCAGACGAGACGAGGTTCCGAAGCCCAGATCCTTTGGGTATGACCGTTATTCCCTGAGTGGGTGAGGAGGGCATTGATCTTGGCTCCACGGGTAGCTACTATCGTACCCTGAGGAGTGACTCCCAGTTCGAGGTAGGAGTTGGCAATGGCTTCAATCTTCTTACCATCAGATCCGTTTATATATCCCCCACCATCCTTATCGGAGTTGTTGCCACCACTAAGACAGTAAGTGACGATATTAGAGGGACGGAACTGCTCGGGGAGGGTCTTGAACTTAGACTCGATATTATGAATAAAGGCCTTCCAACCATAACCTTCCCCGTTGATACCCAGACCCTGGGAGTGAAGACCGGTCTTGTCCCAATAGGTTATCCACTCGGCCTTGAGGCGGATATTCACCACGACAATACCTCCGGAGATGACCGCCTCTATAGACCCTCCAGAACCGGAGCCCCTACCAAAGGGCTCGTCGATTGTCTCGGAGTAGTAGGCCGAGTCACTACTGAACTGTCCGAGGAAGACCCCCTTGTGGTCGTCTACGGCCTCGTCGATCATAAGAGTCCCTTCGCGGTCTACCTCCACGGCACCAACGAGACCAAATTTTACCAGTCGGCCAGAGCCGTAGGTAGGACCGAGGTCGAGGACAATAGGAGATTTGGTGACCTTGCGATGGGCCTTGTTAGTATAGTTCCTCTGGACCTTCTGGTCGGAGACTCGGGTCGTACTGAGACCGTTCTCCAAAAGGATAGCCTTGTCCCCGTCCTTACGGCTGAAGGCCTTGGCTTTGACAGAACCAGTACTTTGATAATCTCCTGTGGTGTCGATGTTACCGGTGACCGTGACGTTATTGTCAAAGAAAGCATTACCCCCTACGGCCATCGTGCCGACGATGACGGTGTCTCCGGAGAGGAGCTGGTCAGCATGTAGAGTCCCTTCCACTCGACCTACCAGATACCCCAGATCAATAGGACCAACATTAGGTCGGGTATTGGGGGTAAGCTCTCCCCAAACAGCCGTGTAAAGGTCTCCAACAGACCATCCCGAGGGGTTTAACAGACGACCGGTATAACTCACTGGTGCGGGGTTAGTGCCTTTAAGGGCCTTGCCACCGGCATAGAAACCGTTGAGGAAAGTCCCGGAGTAATGGAGGTCTTTGACCCCCGTATACGACTGACTGTCAGCGATAATAGCCCCGTGGTGGATGGTATCATCGACAAAGACCTCGTTCTTCGTGGGGTTGGTCTTCTTCGTAGTCCTGTTGTTGAAGAATACCCCGTTATGACGATACCCTGATTTCGTCGATAGATCATCGACTCGGTCGATACCATAACTCACTAACCCGCTGGTATGGAAAGTCCACCTACCATTATAAGACCTTATCTCGGGAACGTCGAAGGTAGCCCCGTTCTGGTCGATGACGGAATTGCCGATATGAAGAGCCCCGGTACGGAGGAATTTACCATATATACCATACTCTGACCAAACAGAATAGAAATCCAGAGGGGACGTTCCGATCCCGCTCAGTAAGGGGTAGGTGTAACTATGGTCGCGAAGTTTGTTCTTCTTGACGGAGTAATTGATGTTCCTTCCTCGGTTAACCTGGCCTCCGGTGACAGTCACTCCACCATCCTTACCCTGAACGATACCGGTAGCCTTCACCCCACCCAGGACTGTTCCGTCCTTAGTGAAGCCCGTGAGGAGGTCTCCGTGGATAGTGAGGAGGGGACCAACTGGCCCGCTGGTGTTCTTATAACTGGTGATGGTGGTGGGTACGTCCACACTCAGATCAGAACCGATGTAATGGGTATAGTCAAAAGTACGACCGGTATCATCGGTGACGGAGTTATTCTCCTCTTGCTTACCGACAATCCTACCCGGAACCCCAGGATTGGTCTTCGTAGACTTATTGAGGGCACGGATATCCTTTACCGATCCGATATGAAGGGTCTCCTTCATCGTAGCTCGGTCCTCGGCATTAGGAGTCATCGTACCGGGAGCGGGGGTCGTATTAGGGGTCTTCGCCTCCGAATAGATGACGTGGGCTGCCCAGGTCTTCTCCGGTTCGGTATCGGCCCCGGTAGCATCAATAGACTGTTTATACTTCCTCGAACCGATAGGGATATACAGACCACGGGGTTTGTTATGATCGGCGTACTTATCCGTCTTATGCTCGTACGGATCCAAACCCATCATCATCCCGGTGAAGGTATGCTCGTCCAAACCTAATTCGATCCTATTATCCTCCCCGCAGTAGACCGTACCGATATATCTCTCGTCGTCTCCGTTGGTGACCTTGAGAACGCGGAACTCCGCTACCCAGAAGGTCGTATTATACTTAGCCTTCTGCCACGCAGGGTCGGGAAGAACCAGGACCGTAGTCTTATCCATCTCCTGCATAAGGTTATACACCTCATTACCCTTGGGGTCACGAATGGAGAAAGGAACGATGTTGTTACCATCTACCTTCTCTATCCATTGGTCGTCCCAGATACCGAGGTCATTCTCGACCGTATGGTCTTGGATAGTGGGCTTACGGAAGAAAGAGATACTCTCATGTCCGTCCATAACCCTCCACACGCGGTAGAGGTTAGAGTCGTTGGTGTGCTGTCCCTTGAGCCAGTCAGAAGCCTCTAACGAAGGGGTGATATTGGGGTTCTGATTAGGTATGGGAATACCGGGGATAGGCTGGACCTCCCCTTCCATATTCACCACGGTCATTCCTGAGACGTCCTTGGCACTATAAGCGGTGTTCTCCAGTCGTCGTACGATGAGCAGGGAAGAATTCTTACCGGCCTTACCGGGTAGCCCTTGGGCGGAGACCTTAGTCTTACGGCCATTGAGGATCCAGAAGAACTCCCCGTTCTCAAAATACATCCTCGGGATAAGGTCTAATCGACGGAAAACAAAAGTACTATCTTTTTCGCCGACAAACACCCCGGAGGTATCCTTAGCCTTCTCGAGGGAAGGGTCGGCACCGGCCCTGAAACGGGGGTCGAGGAGGAGATAGGGGAGGCTACCGGTGGACTTCTGGATGTCTGACTCGGTGGTAGCAACAAAGACCCTCCCTAAGGAGTAGTCGGTGATGTGTTTATTGAAGATCTCCAGGGCCGACGAGTCGTCAGCCTTCATCCACGCCCGTACCCAGTCGAAATACCAACCATTTACCGGGAGGAGTTCCGTTGGGGTGCACTCCACCTCGATAGTCGCGAGGATAGCCTCGTAGATGACCTTACAGTCCTTGGCATAGTCGGTCTTACTCTTACCGGTGAGGGTATTGTAGTACTTGTAGTCTTCCTCCACCTCTTTCTGTAGCTGACGGATAAGGTCGATATTGGCCGGTGTCCCTTGGGTCGTCTTGGTGATTTTCTCGACGGTACCGTCGAGGGCATCCCCGGGGTAGAAGAGGATAGAGTTGAGGTTATAAGGGACGTACTGAGCCCCTCGGCCATCCTGACCTCGTAAGAGGTCGGGGCTGCCGAGTTTCTGGAAGTTCTCATGAATGTTCCTAAACTGTTCGGCCAGATTCCTGGAGAAATCCGAGTCGAGGATAGGAAGGGTTATGTCTTTGAGTTTATGCATGCCTCGTGAATTTTATTCGGTATATATAAAGAATCTCCATATCCACCCTTTTTATATGGATTATCTCATACTTGATGTCGTAGATCTGCTCTACCTTGGTAAAGTCGGCAAAGGGAACCGGGATTTTTTTGTTTATCTCCTCCAGAGCAACCCCCTGTAGGGTGGCCTTGTCGTGGGTATTAACCTCCACTTCAGACTCAAAGTACTTACTATACATCGTAATCCTTGACTTATCAAACCATTTGTACTCCGGGAGACCTTGTAGTCTCTTCAGGGGGTAGTCATATACCAGATCACCATACGGGGTAGTCGCCGAGAGGGTAATGGGGTCGTACCCTATAGAGGGATACTTGGGTGGAACGCCGGTATAACTCCAGTCGTAGATCTTCGTCCTCAGACCGTCTTCGGTCATAGCCTGTTTCTCCCAGAGGAAATTCCTCCCAAAAGAACTGATATACAACCACCGACCGTGGAGGTTTTTTACCCCAGGGTCTAAGATAGTTGGTTTGAGGGGGGTATCGTGACGGAAGACGTAGTTATTACTCCCCTCTTTCTTATATGGAACAGTCTCCTTGGCATCGGGGGTAATGGTGTGGTCCTGTTTGGATACCACAGTCCTGGTGAAATGAACCGCCTGTGGAGCTTCAATAGACTGCAGCCCTTCGTTGATAAGGTCCAGCCATTCGAACTTTTTCTTTAGGTGCTCGGGGATCTCTCCGAGCCTACCCTTGTAATAAGAGGTATAGTTCTTCAGGGCATCCATCACATTACCCAGGACGAGGGGTTCTGGAGTCATCTCCTGCATCACCACTCCCTTCTCACTCTTATGCATCTCTCGGGTAGGGGTCCAGAAAATGACACAAAGGACCTTTTTCTTGTTCCCTTCCTCATCGGTGATCTCGCGGGTCTTCATACAAATGAACAGACCCTGGTCGTTGAGGTGATGACGGTTAGTAGGCATAGCAGGGAGATCGAGGAGTTCATTGAACGACCCGTCCATATCATGAAAACGACCTACGTCATAGGTAGTGTCATACTCGGAGTATTTTGCTTTGGCTTCTTCCGTGGGGTACTGACCATCCACCGGGAGACTCCTTCCCTTCTCATCAAATCTCTCCCACCAGATAGCCGTCGTATCCACTGATCGGTCATAGACCTGATTGAAAGAGCTGGGATGGTCGATATCGGTCCGCTCGAGACTATAAGTGGTCATCAGACCGAGGTAAATATCATCCAGTCCGGCATTCTTGAAGTTGAATTTCATCCCATTGACAAACCCCGAGAGGCTCTTGAAGTACTTCCCCTCACTTATGAGGGTAGGAGCCTCCATCAGGTTGTGGTAGATATCTTTCTGACCCCCGTAGCGCATACTACCGGTCCAGTTGTGGTTCTTAGCCTGTTTGTCGTAGGTCTTGATACCGGGGTCCTGGGCACTACCGATAGTCCCACGGTAGGAGTAGATGAGTCGCTCCCCATTCTCATTAACATACTCGTAATAAGCACTCATGCCATCATAGACGTTGTAGATGATCTCCGGGTTAGTCGATGGAGACCAGTGGTTGATAGTCTGGGTGATCTTATTGGCATGAATGAGTGGCGTCATCTTCCAGTCTCCGAGGTAGTCCAGGGCATTGAAATTGGGAATAGTCGTCCACTGGTCCTCATCGACCTTGGGTCGGGGAACGTAGTGGTGGTTGGTATATAGGTCTCGCTTCTTCAGGGGGCGGTAGTTGCCTCTCTTGTCCCGGTTATAGACCTGTACACTGACCTCGAAATTGGGAGTGTCCTTCACTACCTCATTTATGCCTACTACCCAGTTCTCCGGATCGTAGACGAGACAGAAATTGATGAGTTGTGGGGTGATCATCTCCAGATCGCCGTAGATATTAGTCAGGAGACTGTTGAACTCTATCAGGGGTCTCTCTCGGTGGATGATGTTACGGGGGATGTTATAATCTCGACGCGTGACCATATTACCCGACTTCATGTCGAGACCTCGGATAGTACATAGGTTCTGGGAGAGGTTGAGGTTAATACACTCCTCCCCACGAATATGCTCCAGATAATCAAGTATATAACGACCTTCCCGAGTGGTATCATCCACGGTAATAGATTTGGTCGCGATAGGACGACCACCGGGGAGGGAGATGGTAATATCAAACCTCAGGCCATAGGAGGAGTCCAGCCATAGGGGCACTAAGGTCTCAAAAGGACGATGGTAGAGGGTTCCTCGCTTCGTCCCAGCCCATAGCTGGTCATCATAATTCTTATCCAGGGGCTTATAGAGAGGCCAGTCCCCTTGGAGGTTCTGGTTGGTCGTATCGTAGAAGGTACTTCGGGTCAGTCGGTAAAACTCCCTTAGATTGAACTGGTGGGGGGTGTTGATGATTTCCTCATCCTCATCCACGACATAGGACCCTGGGGTGACAGGTCGGAGGTGGATTTTATCCACGACCACCCTCTCACCGAGATTAGTCAGCACCAAATCGATCTGTAAATTTCCAGATAATTTGGGGTTAGTTCTATATAATTGGGAATTTCTAATCATCGTTTTTTCTTATGTATAAATCATCGGAATTGTGCCACTAAGGCGCAATGGAGATGCATGAGACCGTAAGGTCGAAGTTCATCGACGGAGCTCTCTAACAATAAAAAATGGCTACCCGACTGGTCAAAATAGCTGTTTATATAACTATCGATTCTGGCTACTCGACTTACCAAAATTAGGGGGTAGTAATTGGGGGGTTTTTGGGGGGTCGTAATGAAAAATTGGAGAGGTACTGGTGGAGAAAAAATAGGTTATTTTGGGGTCGAAAATAGGCTGTTTTTGAGACCCCCGAGTTGGACTGTTTTTGGGGTCATTTTTTAGGGGGCAAGGTGGACTCCTCAGTGGGTCGATTTTTGAGCTCAAAAATAGGCTTAAAAACAGCATGAAAAATGGCCTCAAAATGACCCCAAAATCAGCGCAAAAAAACAGGCCAAAAATGCGCAAAAATGCGCAAAATGGCCAAAACAGCGCGCAAACGCACTGGGACTAACGGTTTGAGCGATTTTTTCTGAACGTGAATTTCCTTATAAGAAAAATACTAAACGCTTTTGCGCTTTTTTGAGCCCTAAAAAATGGTATAAAAAGTGGCTGATTTTTGGACCCTAAAAAATGATCTGATTTGACCCCTAAATTCCGACCCATCCAAACCGCGCGCAAACGCACTTTTTGGTCTCCGAGGTCAACCGCGCACAAATGAACTTTTTCGGGGTCAAAAAATTAGGTGTTTTTTTAGTGACTAAATTGCGGCTCACATAAACGCGATATAACGCGCTCAAATCAGGTAGCCTATACCAATGGTCGGAAAAGATATTTGAAGCGCATAGACGCGCCTTTATGTGCGAAATAAGCTATGTCCACAAGTGTCCATATCCTATTCCTCCCATAAAACGGTCTATTCTCTCCGATGGCAGCGCATAGGGAGCGATTATGCAACGATTAGGCTATGTTAGTAGTCATCCATAGTATCCAACTTTCAGAAACGGTATGAATTTTTTGGGGAATCCACCAAAAATCCTAAAAATCCACCCAAAAACTTAGATCCGGATGGATGGTAAGGATGTAGAATAGGCCTATAAGGCACATAATCGCGTCCTACTGCGCTCAAATATGAAAATGGACCTTCTGTATAGGTCGCTCCGAGATCGCGCGTCCTGGCGCGATTATGAGACTCAAATAAATTTGCGACGGGTCGAAGACCAGGACTCATCACAGATAGCTGATCCACTGCACGTATCTTTGACCTCCAAATCTTAATAACTTTTATGAATCACCTATCAATACATTTTATCTATCGGAGGAGCCACCATTTTAGGATCACTCTATTGCTCATTTTTCGGGGCTCAAAAAAACCCAAAAAGCGTTTAGTATTTTTCTTATAAGGAAATTCACGTTCAGAAAAATGGCTTCAAACCCTTAGTCCCAGGGTCTTTGGAGACAGTTTGGACTCAAAAAACGGTTTTAGTGCGTTTGTGCGCGGTCGGAAACCGCGATTTTTAGGCCATTTTTGAGCACTGATCTGATTCATTTTATTTATCACCTATAGATACATTTTATGAATATCATTTTTAAGGTATCCCAGCATACTGCTCCACCCCACGTACCCAAAAATACTCCAAAACTATCCCCACCACTAATTAGCACTTTTAGCAACTCGACTAGCCATTATCGCTATTTATACGTAACCTCCCTTTTTAGCAACTCGACTAGCCATTATCCCTACTTATATAACTACAGATTTTAGCAACTCGACTAGCCATTATCGCCATTTATAAAGTCTCGACCATTTACGAGCTATTCTTAAAATATATGGAGAAATACTCGCGTGGAGAATACAATAACACCTAATAACCTCTGTTTCATTGAAAGGATACTTACTACCGGAGCCATCCAGCCCGGGGTAGTGGTCATTTCCGGGGTAGAGAGCCTTTATAGCTGGTCTATGGACGGAGTCTGTTGGACCGGTTGGGTCACCCTCAGCGAATACAAGAGTTGGGTAAACTCCATAGAAGGGGACTACTTCCTCCGACTAAAATTCCGTGGGATGGTTAATGAAGTGCTATACTGTGGCAGGCCTTATGAGGACTATACCCTCTCCATAGCCCCGATGAATTTCACCGGAGACGTCTGCTCCAACCCCAACCTATTCTCCCCATACTCGAATATGGAATGTGCGATCCTCCTCCAACAGCAGCTCGCCGATCAGGTGGTGTGTATGTTCGGAATCCCTATCTACTATTTTCAGGTGGACCCCAATATAGAGTCCCTCGACTATACCTTCAAGGAGTACCACCTCCATCAGGTCAAACAGGTAAAGGAGCTGAAGCTGATGTTAGAAGATGGCTCCCTCCCCTCCAGTAATCCCAAGCTGACCGATCTGGACTTTGATTGGGAACAGGACTGGTCGGTGGAGATATCCAAGACCCAGTTTGCCACGGCCTTCGGGGATACGACCGTCCCCAAGTACCAAGATTTTATCTACGTACCGATGATGAAGCGTATGTGGAAGGTCAACTCCGCCTACGACGAGAAATCTGGAGGGCTCATGTGGCGCGCCACCACGTGGAAACTGACCCTGGTGAAGTACACCGACAACAAGAGCGTGGATACGAAGAATTTCGACCACATCATCGACAACTTCATCGAACATAAGTACGAGGAGGAGATTGCTCCTCTGGAACAAAAAGAACAACTAAGGCAGTCGGCCTACGACCAGATCACTCAGACCCAGTACGTCGATTCCCTGTACAACATTTATAAAGAAGATCAATTGAGACACAGTTATACTCGAGACCTCGTCATTATCCAAGACAAGACCCTTTGTCATAGGCATAACGTGACGAGTCGTCATATGTACAAGTTTAAGGATGGAGGTACGGTCAACTACCTCAGAAAGTATTGTGGAGATTCCGGATTTATTTCCTTTATTCTGGAGACCGGAGGGGAGACTAAGGAGACTTCCCTCCTCCAGATAGGTCCTATCCATTTTGAGCTGGCAGATAATTTTCTGTTTGGCGTAGAAGACCTCTCCACCAACCTCCAACCGTTCTCTACCTATCTGGTCGTATACCGATGGGACAGGAGTACCCATACTAAGGAGTTGGGAGTATATCGTCATCACCATCGTACGGATATGCCGGTATACCTCGTCAAGCCGGAGAGTTACTATTTCGACCTTGACCATCCGGTAATAGAGAAGGTAGGGCATTACAACCAGGACTACGAGGTCTGCGACCCCCAGCCCTGTTCCCTCCACGGGTTCCCCTGTTTCCTCACTAACATCAAGTACTACAACAGGACCCTACCTAAGGAGGAGGTCCTCCGAGAAGCAGTGAGGTACACTACCGACCACGAGGCGTGTGTCTTCAATGACCTCGCCCGTCCTATCCACCTATCCACCCAATATGCAGTGAAGTAATGGCTTACAAGACTAATATATACAAGACCCCGTTGATCGATTCCACCCCGTCTATCACCCATCCTCTGAGACCTCAGATAGCTGATACGGAGACGATGGAGTCGATGAATACTTATAAGAACTTCGGAGTGTTCCCCACTAACCAAGGTACTATCCCCGTATGGAAGAGGACCGGGGAAGGGGACGAGGCCAAACATGAAGACTTCACCGAAGAGGAATGGACCAGGGATTCTATGAGTCCTTACCGAGCTGGTGCTCCGGGCGTCCGATCCCTCTTCAATAAGTCCGCTGCCCTCCTCATCGGTAATGCCCAACCCGTGACTACTTACGACGCTCCGGGACAGGCCGACGCCTGGGATAGGAATATCCGTGGAGGTAGTGAATGGCGACTGTCTACTAATGCGCCTCTGATGGATACCCCGGAGGTACGAGCCAAGCTACAGGAGAAAGCGGCTTGTACGGTCAAAGACCTCGTCAAGGCTTCCCGAGCTGGGGTCTTCGGTCGTAGTACCTACTCCTATGCCGATTTCATGTACTGTAAGCATGTGGGTCGCGTTCCTAATAACTACCTCATCACCCTCCGTCGTTATCCTATCCCCGTCAACGATGCGATGATGCCTACGGGAACAGGTAAGAGACGACGACAAAGGAACCGCGATGGTGGTGGTCAGGCAGACACAGCCGCTCCCATAGGTACTATGGTGACCTGGATGGGGGTGTCGGGAAACGAGATGAGTAATATCCTCAAGTACTCCTATACGATGCCTTTTGAAGAGAAGGAAGCGCGCTGGGAAGAGGTATCCAAGTACGGTGGAGACAACGGTATCCTTAACAGTATCGAGGCAGCTATGAACCCTACCATCAGAAGTAAGTTCAATGATGGTTATGATAACCTCCCCGCTGCTACTAATGCCTCCGGTATCATCGGCGATAAGGTCGGTGGAGTCCTCTCCCACGTCCCCGGTATAGGTAAGCACCTCGGGGGGATGTTCGCTACCTCCGGTGGGGTATACCAAGACCCTTCTACCTTCATCGACTCGAACAAGGTCTACGGTCCTATCGACCGAGTAAAAAGTAACTACCGAAGGAGTGAGGCCGGTCTGACGATGGACTTTAAGTTCACGTTGGTCTTTGAATACGAGCTCAAGGCCTACAACGGTATCAATCCCAAGCAGGCTATGTTAGACCTCTTAGCCACTATCGTCGCCACCACCTATACCAACGGGGCTTTCTGGAAGGGAGGTTATAGGCCTATCGCCGCAGGGCAGAGTAGTGCTTTCCGTAATCTGGAGATTTTCAAACCGTCGAAGAGTAATTTCACCGACTATATGGATGCTTTCTCCAAGGACGTACGTAAGGGTTATGATGCTATCAGCTCTAAGCTCGAAGGGACTAACCCCCTCGATCTGGTGAAGAAAGTAATCAATATCATGGGCGGTATGCTCATCGGTGGTCTTCTCAACCAACTCGGCCGACCGGCTAAGTACCAGATGAACTCCCTCCTGAGTGAGGCTCCGGTAGGACTCTGGCACGTGACTATTGGCAATCCCCACCGACCTATCCTGAGCCTGGGGAATATGATCCTCAAGAACACCACCATTGAACACAGCGGACCTCTGGGTATGGATGACTTCCCCACTCAGCTCAAGGTCACCTGTGAGTTCGACCGAGGTAAGCCAAGGGACGCGTGGGGTATTGAACAGATGTACATGAGGGGTAACGACCGTATCTACCAGTCTATGTCTAAGTACGTGCTGGATATGTACCAGAAGGCTAAGGTCTACAAGACCGGTACCCCTGCACCCGACTACAAGGACATCCATAGGGAGGCTACTGGCCAGGACCGAGGTATTGGGAAAATTTTCCGAAAGAGCAGTACCTTGTCTCTCCCAAAGATAGACGTCCTTACCCAGCCATCTACCGGTCTATCTCGGGCCTCCGTGGAGAGTCTCGCAGCTAAAGCCCTGACCCGAGCCCGTACCGGTCTTCCCAGTACTACACCTACCTCTCTGGAGTCGGCCTATAGTCCGGAGGAGCTCGACCTGATGAAGAAAGGAGATAACACCTTCCTCGAGAACTACTTCGGCGATGTGGATAATGACGCTATCATTATGGCTGCTCGCGAACAGGAAGAGGGTAACTTCAAGATGACCCCTTCGGAGAAAGACGAATCGGCCAAGAGTCAGCAGCGGTTAGAGGTCGCAATAAGTAAGAAAAATGCACAACCAACTCAAAGCGAATCCTAAATCCCGGTACTACCAAGGTAATGTGGACCCTTCCGCCTGTAGAAAATACGTGGGCGAAGGGGTCATTACCTACCGATCCAGCTGGGAGAAGAAATTCATCCAGTGGCTGGAGACCTCTTCCAGGGTGACCCGGTGGAGCTCGGAGAATATTCGTATCCCTTATTGGTACGTAGACGGGAGGGAGCACTCTTACTACCCAGATTTCACTGCTACTATTGACGGGGAAGACTGCGTTATTGAGATCAAACCACGATCCCAGTGCACCCCACCAAAAAAACCAACCCCCTATTCCCTCGACCAGTGGAGAAAAAACAGTGCCAAATGGTCTGCTGCTCTCCAGTGGTGTGAGGAAAGGGGGTTGAAGTTTAAGATTCTTACTGAGGAGAGTATTGGTAAGCTTTAGCTTTTTTTGTGGTTTCCCCGCAGGGGCGATGCGGCTCTGCTGCGTTTCACCTTATAATCCTTCATAACCCACTCCACGACGGCCTTGTACAGACCCTGGAGATCCCATTCGACCCCGTCGTAGACCTGAGAATTGGGGAAGATGAGGTCGAATGACTCCTTATTGGTGGTGGTGACCTTGCGCTTAGTCACCGATGTTTCCTTGTAGATCGTGATTTTGGTCTCGGTCTTTCCGGTGTAGAAAGAAAAAGAGTACTCCTCAGGAATTTTCGACGACAGCTCTTCCCACGTGGTCATCTTTCCCACGGGAATACCTCGACGGAACATCCATTCCTGAGCTTTGGTGCTGGATTTTGATGGAGTCTTTCTCATAACGCTAATATATAAGACAATTTGTGTGATATTTTATTATATATAGAAAACGTTTTACATTATGATATCATCAATGCTTAACCAACTCAATTTTAGCTCTATCGTAGGTGGGGGGTCAGCCACTACCCAGCTCGGTGTGGAGCTAATGGAGCGATACCTCGGAGCCCTTCAAAGGAACGGCGAGAGTCATATCCTCGTTAACTCTTTTGTAAAGGAGGCCAGCCGACTCCAGTACGACGCCGGTATCCGCGAGAGCCTGGAGAAAGTAGTTAGCTTCATCAGTGAACAGCCTATTAAGTGGACCCTGGCTACTCAGTGTGAGTCTATCCTCGACGGGGTTACCCGAGACCGACATGCTCGCCCCGCAGCAACCAAAGCCTCCGGGCTCCTGGAGCTCCCAGAAGGGGAACTTGTAAGTGCTATCCGTGCCGGAGCTCTTAGGGAAGTGATGCACTGTGAGGCTTTCCGTTCTCTGGCTAACCGCGTCCTCGGAGAGATTCAGACCGTAGTCAGGACCGATGAGTACACCATCACCCATCCCCTCTCCTATGTGGAAAAGGTCTACGACGGGGTAGCTATCCGCGTCTGCGGGAGGAATATCTGTCAGGACGACGAATATAACCTCATCCCTAACTACCAGGGTATCAGCGCCTCTTTCCTCCTCCTTAATGAGTTCATCGAGAGTGGGGAAGCTCAGATTGCCGACCACTGCATCACTATCCGATTCAATAACAATATCTTTACCATCTGCGAGGCCGGTAAGGTCCGCTATAACGACGAGGAGATGGGTGTGGAACAGTTCCGTCAGCAGGCCCAAGCCCGACTGATCCTGTCTCCCGCGAACCGAAAAGGAGCTCTGAACCGTATTTTTGAGGCCGTGGCTCTTTTTGCCGAACACTACGACCGCGTGGTATATCTCGATCATGTGAATATCTTCACCACTCCCACCGGGGTGTCTTTTGCTGTCATCCGTTACGGCGAGCAGCTCTATGCCTTCGGCCTGAGGAGCTTTGCCTTTGAGATCATCGGTAATGCCCTGGAGGTAGTCGAATATATCCAGCAGATGACCCAGGTCGAAGTTGGGGCCGAGTATAAGGATATGCTCCTGGCGGAGCCAGAGGTAAAGGAGAATGCGGAACCCTCCAATGACCTCCAAGCTCGTATCCAGGCTCTCACGGAGAAGTTCAAGGACCATCCTAAGTACCTCGAGCTTCTGGATGAACTTTCGAAGGGTCTTTAACCATCCTATTAGAAATGTTTATAAGGCAGGCCAGTGGTCTGCCTTATTTTTTATTATTTATACATACAGTAAATAATGGAATCACATAAACTACACCTCTTACCCGGTTACGAGGCTGACCTGACGAGTACCTTAGACGGTTCTCTCAAGCTCTACCCGAGCCGGTGGTTGGCTTTCCGTGGCCCCGGTGTAAATATCACCGAAGTGCTTTCTCGACTGGAGAGCTCTCCCCGGTATGGTCTGTACGGGACTATCACCAGTCCTTTTAGTGCAGTGGATGTAGCCGATCTTGTCCAACACACCGATCTGGGAGATCTGGTGGGGGTAGGGGATATCAACCTCGCCCAGACCGAGACCTCCGGAGGGCAGGTATACTCGGAAGTGTTTGTCCAGGTCGATCCGGAGAACCTCCCCAAGCAGTACCTCTATCTACCTGATAATCCCCCTGGGGCTAGCCGCTTCGCGGATAATCCTATACCTGATAACGAAACGATTATCAACCGACTGATGGGTCAGCAACCCCAGCCCACTACTAATGGTTGGATGGAGTTTAATACCATCGTTATCCTCTATAACGTCTACCGTAAGGCCGAGAGCGAGACTCTCCAGGACATGATCCTCAAGAGGGACTTCCCTATGGCCATCATCGAGCTCCCGGAGATGCAGGCACTCAGAACGACGAATAACCTCGGTGGGGTCACCACGTGGTCAACTAAGGTCCTCACCAGGGTCACGTCAAAGAATGCCAAACTACCCACTAACGACGCAGATTACCACACCCTGGGGAGACTGCTCACGGAGATGGGTCGCTTGCAGAAGAAGATGGACCAGATTGTCTCCTCACGAGTCACCGACTACTCTTCTTTCAAAGCCTACCTCGACAAGTTCCGTAATGAACAGTCTATCAACGTACCCTATATCGTTGCAGGGAGGTGGTTCGTCAATGGTAAGGACATCGGCCCCGTAGTGGATGACCTCCGACTGAAAAACCTCGTAGAGAGTTATATAGAAGAACACAAGGAGTCTTTCCGTGGTCCTGAGGGTAAGCCCGGTGCCGACGGTAAGACCCCGGAGTTCCGTATCAACGACCGTGGGGAACTGGAGTATAGCTATGGTGACGGGCAGTGGAAATCCGCAGGGATCTTCCGTTCGCAGAGGACGACCTCGGAGACCTTCATCACGGTGAAGAACCTCAGCAAGCCTACTGCCTCAGGGAAACCGGCTAAGCTCATCTTAGAGATAGAGGCCTACAAGGAATGGACCCTCAATACCGGAGGAAAAGAGAGGGAAGATATCGGGGAGACGGCTACTATCCGTATCCAGGATTTCGAGTACACCTTCACCCCCTCCCGACAGCAACGACTGGAGCTGGAGATACCATTCAAGACCGAATACTCCGGTAAGAGCCTCGACGGAACCTTTACCCTCGGGGAGTTCACCCAGGCCATATCGGTCACGTGGAAGAAAGCCGTTCCTACTAAGCGTAAGCCGGTGATCTCCGTTAACAGTCCCTCGGTAAATCCTTTCCTCGTTGGGGAGAAGGGTACAGTCACTTTCCTCGTCACTGCTTATGATGAGGTAACCTATGACTCCGGAGTGACCCAGAACGAACCTATGGAAGGGGATCCCATCACCTATACTACCAAGGATGGATCAGCTACTCTGGATACGTCAGTCGTGACTATCAATACCCCGGTGACGATCGAGATACCTTATACCGCCTCTGGAGGTCAGAAACAGCCGGATAAGACCGTAGGTATTTACCGTGCTGCTAACGCGTTAGCAGAGGTCACCCTTCAGTGGATGACGCCGGAGACCGGTGAGATTGTCGTGGAGAACCTCCGAGTGGAGGTAGAGAAACCTTCCACCGTCACCGCCGGTCAGGACTACCCCATCACCTTCAAGGTCAGTGGAGCAGCCTTCGACAAGTGGGACGATGGGTCTCTCACCCCGAAGGAACTTACCGGTAAGGTCGTCATCAACGGGGTCAAGTACCCCATCGTAAACGGCAAGGTTACGGTGAATATCCCCTATAATAAATCTGGGGTAACCCTCCAACCTACCTTCGAGTACTTTGACCGTACGATGGCAGTAGACCCAATAAACCTCCAGTGGGATGCTCCGAAGGTAGTCACCACGACCCCCAAGGTATCTGTCACTATCGACCGGGATACGTTCGAGGCCTCGGAGAACCCTGCGACTATCCGCTTGAAGTATGTCTCCAAAGCAGTAGATACCTACGACAACGGGGAAGAGAAGGAAAGGTTCGAACCGATGACCTTTAATATCACCGGGGCTCTAACCGATAGCTTTACCTCCATCTCCGAGACTGGGGAGAAGGTGTTTTCCATCCCTCGGGGTGAGAAAATTACAGTTACCTCTGGAGACTACGCCAAGGAGTTTGTACTCACGTGGAAGAACAAGACGGTCACCACGAGTCGGGATGAGTTAAGTCTCAACCACCAGAACGAGTACGTCTTACGTGCTGGGGAGACGAGAATCAACATCCCCTATGTATGTAAGAAGATCACCACCTATAACGACGGATCGGAGTCGGTCACGCACCTCTCCGGGAAGTCCATCACCCTCTCGTCGGAAAAATGGTTACGACCTTATACCCTGGATGAAAAGGAGGGTACGATAGAGGTGGATATTGCCAGAACCCTTACCTCCGAGCGTGAGGTAATAATCGGTGGAGATCTGACCGGTAAGTTCAAGGTACGTTGGTTAGACGCTACCGAGGTAAGTCACGAAGACACTATCCGGATGGAGATGATTTGATAAAAATCAAATGGCACTATTTAAACGACTATGGGATAAGGTGGCCAGGGTGCTGGCCACCATCTTTCCCAAATTATTTAATAAACATCAAGACACAATACTTATTAGTATGGCAGATTATTTAGAACAACCTATTGGCCAACCAGTCAATGTGACGGTCGATGTGGAGGCTTTCCGTCAGTCCCTTATGTCCGACGGGGAGACGAGGAAGACCCACCTCCCTGGGCTGAAGATGAGGATATCCAAAGGACCGGTTATCTTCAAGGCTTTTGAGATGGATCAGTCCGTGGACCCCTCCGAACATCAGCAGTTCGTCGTACCTATCCCCGCAGACACTGGTGAGCATGAATATAAGGCCGAGTACAAGGTCGGGGAAGGGGACTGGCAGACCGGTCAGACTTTCCGCGTGAGCTGGGAGGAAGACTCCGTTACCCGCACCGACATTATCTTCAACGTGAAGCAGGAGCATAACACCGGTCTTAACTGGTCCAACGGAGACCAGTCTCATATCGTCATCACCGCCTATACGAAGAAGACCTACAAGAGTGGTAAGACGGCAAATGTACCTCTCGGGGATCAGTCGATAGCAGTCAAAGCCGGTGACAAGACCTTCACGACCTTTACTATGGGCTCGGAGACAGAAAAGCGAGTCTCCTTTGCTGTAAGTACGGAGGACGCAGCGAGGACCAATACCGTGGATCGTGACGTACCCTCTATCGTTTGGGGTGGTACTCTTAACGGTACCGTGGAGAGTGGAGAAATTAGTAAGGCAATCACCCTCTCTTTTGATCCTAATGAGATCACTATCACCCCCCAGGGAGTGGAGAAGGTCATCGCACCGGTATCCCTCCTCCAGAGCAAGCTCTTCGTCTCCGGAAACCTCGAACAGGGGTATGGTCATCCCGTCCTCAACGACACGGAGAACCCCAAGGTCAAGGTCCTCTCCACGAAAAAGGTCTCTTCCAACATTAGTGATGTCGTATCCAATGACTTCCTCGAGCTACAGAAGTACCGCAAGTGGGGGACTGACTACTACAAGGCCGTGAGAAAAGTCGGTCTCGGAGAAGGGGAATGGACCTATGAGAATGGTTCTTTCCGTAAGGTCGCCAAGGACCAGTACGGTATTATCACCGGTTACTACAACGACGCCATAGGTACTATCACGGTCGTCCTAAAGAGCTTAGGTCTCGGACAGGCGCTGAATTATAAGGTAAAGTACTGGGGAGCTGTAGATGGTATTGACCTGTTACCAAATATCGTCAAGACGAAGCTTACCCCTTCCAATATCCACGAGTCTTACCAGTACTTCCTCTTTACCCTCCCAGCTAACCTGATGAAGGTATCGGATAAGACGACCTTTGTCAACTACATGAAGAGGTTCATTGATGTAGACAAGCGACTCCAGATGCAGGATATGATAGGTCTGAAGTATACTACCCCTACCAGTGATAACTTCGGATATGATTTCCTCACGGTAAGCAATACAGTCGAGATCGATGAGTTGACTAATATCAACCCCTATGCCTTCTCGGTCTATGACCAACCCCACCGACAGAGCTTCTGGAGTAAGAACAAGGATAGGTTGGTTGGTGTATATGACGGGGAGCACTTCCACAAGAACAATGCGTCGGTATGTTCGATGGTTCATCGGGCTATCCTCTCCGATCACGTTATCGCAGGTAAGGTCCTCTCCGATACGGTAGGAGCCGAGTGGAGTGTCGCACAAACTACCGAACCACGAATTGGTTGGAACTCCCAGCCTTCATCTGAGTTCGCAGGTAAATCCTCCGTCCTCGGGGGACAAGTACCATTCAATATCCCGGTAACTAATTTCCAGTCCAGTAAGATTCGTAATACCGATCTCAAGAGGACGGCTTATGAGTTCATCGGGTTCAAGGGGAACACGGCTCTGCTGGTCGAATGGGGTCCACAAAACTCCAATGTAGGAAAGGATAATGAGGATATCATCTACCGACCTACTACGAATAGCCTTATCCTGCTACAGGGAAACCAGTTAGAAGATGGCAAGACTGATATCGAAGCCTTTGATGGTGCTGCGGTTGAAATCATCTCCTACGACCTGTGGATGCAGAAAGTAAGGAAGGAACACAAAGATTATTAGCAAATTAGCTCCTTCGGAGAGATTATTCTCGCTCCTTCGGAGAGATTATTAAATAAAACCCTATGAATAGCGAATTAGAAAAGTTGATTGAAAAATACCGCATCACGGTAAATGGTCTTGCTGACCTGGAAAGTGACTATGAAAAAGTCATCAAGGAAAGGGGCTTCGTTACCCTTAATGGTCTGTTGGTCTCTGGTGAGAGTGCTGAAAACGCCGTTAACACGGAAACACACAGCCCCTCCGGGGAGGAAAACACCCCTGTGGTGGAAAACACCCCTGTAGCAGACCCAGCTCCCGTCGAGCCTACTCCAGTAGTTCCTGCTCCATCTGAAGGTGACTCATCACACAACGAACCGGCTGCTCCAGTGCCTTCGGAGCCAGTGCCTCCCACTCCCACGGTTCCTGTGGAGCAACCCGGAGTTACCCCAGTAACCGAAGGTCCTGTAAGTGGTGATACTAACCTTGATACGGAGGTGGCCTCTGGCGAGGAAGAAGATAGCTCTGAGGACTCTACGGAAGGAGAACCTGCAGCCGGTGGTAAGCCTAAGAAGAAAAAGAAGTAATGGAACTTACTCTTATCCGACATGCCTTCAAGCCCACCTACACCATCGGGAAGCTATATATCGACGGGAAGTATTTCTGTGATACGCTCGAGGATGTGGTAAGGAAAGGACCGAAGGTGATGCATGAGACAGCTATCCCTGCAGGTACTTATGAGGTCATCCTCAACGTATCTCCGAGGTTCGGGAAGGTCTTACCTCGACTTCTCAAGGTTCCGGGGTTCGAAGGGATCCTCATCCACTCAGGGAACACCTCTAAAGACACCTCCGGTTGTATCCTCGTTGGGGAGAACAAGGAAGTAGGGAAGGTAATCAATTCCCAGGCTACTATGAAAAGGCTGATGGAAGTTCTCCAATCACATAAAGGAAAATCCCCCGGAGGGGGCTCTGACCCTTCGGGTAAAATCACCATCACGGTAAAATAAAAAAGGGGCGCGAGCCCCTTTTTTTTTATTGTTTATTTTGCCAATAGGCAATGCGCTCCAGAAGAAGCTGCACAGCAGCTGACATGCCCATACCCACCCCATCTGACCCCGGAGGGATAAGGAAATAGTTGAGGTAGGTTTTTTCTGAGCCATATATGGCTACGTCCTCCTCAAGGAGGCTGTGCGACGCGTCGCTTTCCTCTAACTGGTCGTCAACAAAAGTCCACGTGATCTGATAAGGACCGATGAATTTTTTAATCTGTCCCTGAGGGCGAGGGCTCTTAGAGTTCTTTCCCATTAAATCTTTGGCATATTTACATTTATATTCGGCATTTTTGGCACAGTCAGCTTAGGCATTTTTTGATCCTGCTGACTACGAGTCACCGACGCTTTCTGATCTTCATTAGCTTCCTTCACTACCTGATTGAGTTCATCCAGCCATAGCTCGTACTCCCAAAAGGGGAGGCTGTCCAAAGACCCTGGAGGGAGGTGATACTCCTTAGCCAAGACAGCCCCCAATCGCACAAACTGAACTATATCTATCTGGAATAATTTAATCGTTAGGTAGTCGAGGGTACTATGGAAATTGCTAACTTCGTGATCCGAATTTCTTTCCCCCACCAGTGTTGAAGAGAGCCTTGAGACCCGAGGGAAATCGCACCTGACTGATGGCCTCCCCACCACAATGCTCACAGGTCTCTCGGAGGTTCTCCGAGGGGTTGACCGGGAGGTTGACGAGAATATCCTTCATCAGGTTGAACATATCCAGATCCCAGGAGTCGTATTCCTTCTTAATCTTCTTCACCTGAAGGTCGAGCATCTGGACATCCTTCGGAGGTCGAGGGAAACACCACAGGAGGTAGTTAAGGAACTGCTCGTCGATCTTCTTGTTCTGACGACCCTGGATCTGAGCCCACTGGATAATGATCTCGTTGGCGCCGAGTTTGGGGTTATATAGACGGATAGGCTCGTGGTCTACCTCATATTCTCGGGGATCAATCTCCCAGCAATTGCCTCTCCAATAATTCTGTATGAGCTCCTCATCAGGAAGGTCAAAGAGCAGGGTCGAAGGACCGAGGGTATAGGTAATGAGATTCCCGCAGTTGGAGCATTCATCTTCGAACTCCACCTTCGATTCCCCCTTGGAGAAGGTAACCTCGCGGACCTTGAGAATGAACCAGAACTGATCCCAGGTATTGATTTCCTTCCACGAGACCGAGCCCAGATTACTTTCAATCTTCACTGAGCTACGGACGATTTCATTCAGGACCTGCAGCACCACCTCGGGTCGTTCTTCGTCAACCGCCGTCCAGTTCTTGATGGTCTGTACCGTGGCTGGTTTGACATAGAATACCCAGTCCTCGGGGTAGAAGAGGCTTCTTGTTCCCATCTCTTCGCGGTTGATAGGGATCCACCCGTCGCTGATGGGCAGCTTGGTGGACTCGATAAGTTTCGTACTACGGGAAGCGAACTCAGACAGTCGGCTTTTTTCCACTGAATCCAATTCCCCAGGAGCTCCGATCACTTCCTTGCGGACCTTTCCGAGGGATTTGGGGGACTCATCAATCTGATCCTCCAGTACGTCATAATTTTGTTCTTTCATATATCAAGATATAGTTTTTTGTTTTCTCTCTATATATTATATTCAAGAAGTTGTTCCGGAATGTTACTCTGGGGTGAAAATTTTTGAGGGGATTTCCTCCGAGCTTCATAATCGCGCCCTACTGCGCTCAAATGTGCTTGCCTATACAAATGGTCGGAAAAGATATTTGAGGCGCATAGACGCGCCTTAAAATGCGAAATACAAGGGGTCTATGTTATTGCCTATCATCTGACTTTAGGAAAATAGATAAAAACCACGGTTTTTGGCTTTTTACGTGATATTTTCACCTCAGATAGTGGGGTAGTCATAAGGATCACAATTTAGTCACCTAAAATTGACCTAAAATATATCTCAAAATCAGTCCATCAAAAAGTTCATTTGTGCGCGGTTGACCTCGGAGACCAAAAAGGACATTTTCATGTAGTTTGAATGGGTCGGAAAATAGAGTCATTTTGGAGCTCAAATTTAGGGTCCAAAATTAGGGTCATTTTTGGGGTCGATTTTTGGGCTCTTTTTTGGACCTCAAAACGCGCTTAATTTCTATATTTTTTTCTTATAAGGAAATTTCAGTTCGAAAAATTGCGCTCAAACCGTTAGTCCCAGTGCGTTTGCGCGCTGTTTTGGCCATTTTGCGCATTTTTGCGCATTTTTGGCCTGTTTTTTTGCGCTGATTTTGGGGTCATTTTGGAGCCCAAAAATGGTGCTTTTTTGACCCCCAAAATGACCCCTAAAAAAAGCATGATTTTTGGCCTATGTTAGGAGTCCACCTCGGGGGTCTATTTTTGACCTCAAAAACAACCCAACTACGAGGTCAAAAAATAGTGTAAAAATGCCCCAAAAATTTCCTACCTATACCCATATTTATATACATCATATTATGGCTACTTTAAGAACTTTATATAAACAATTAGAAGAGTCTGCAAATTTCAATAAGACCTATACAGATGCCATCCTCCGAGCCCGGGTAGCAGAAACTTCTGTTTCTGATGGCACAGCAACTTCGTTGAAGCTGACCACCACGGAGCTCTACGTGAACGAAGAAGGTAAGGTTAGCAGTTTTTATATTGGGGTAGAAGGCAAGATCAATGGCACTACCCTGGATATTGAGGTTGCATTCAAAACGGTCGAGACGGAGATTCACCACATCTATCAAAAAATTCCCCTAAACCTCCTTAATGATTGTAAGTTAGATCTTGGTGGGGATATTTTCCACACCTATGTCGAGAAGCCATACGTCACCCTCTATTGGGCTCTGGGTAATAAGGTGGACCTAAGTGATTTGGAGGGACTTTGATAGGTACACCATCCCTCCGGGGATGGTCACATAGTTCCTTAAATTTTTTACGAGCTTCATAATCGCACCAGGACGCGCGATCTCGGAGCGACCTATACTAACCCATTAAAAAGATATTTGATCGCAGTAGGACGCGATTATGAACCAAATAGACTATGTTATAGTAGTTGCCTACCATAGAACTTTCCAAAATCCAACAAAGTTGGCTGTTCCATCACACTCATAAGCACAAAAAAAGGGGGGCAACAAGCCCCCCCCCGTTCTTATATATATCGCTTAATCTCCTCTTCAAGGTTACTGTCAAACCCCAAATCCACATCCCGCAACCTGGCGTTGATGATGGAGTTGGTCGAAGTAGCTTTGAGGATAGCCTCGTGGAAAGTTAACTTCACCTCGTAGATGGTAATATCTGGCATCGAAGGGATGACTATATCAGTCTTCCTGCCAGGGAGGAATTTGTAAACAATCTCCCCTACCTGACCGTGGATAATGTCCCCACAGGACCAAACACCACCCAGCTTCTCCTGAAGTTCGCTGGCTACCTCTTCCATCGTCCCAAAGATCTCGAAATAGGCCTGTTCGGGTCGAGGAACATCAGGTACAAACCTCTGGAGGATACCAGTCTCGACCTTATCCACGGTAACGGGGTAGGAAACGAGGCATACTTCCCCATTCACCTTCTCCTCGCGGAACTCCACTCGGTAGAAATAAAACATCGCGTAGGCATTGGGAAACCCACTCCTCGTGACATTTACCCCACTTACCTCACCCCTGTTGAATAGGGTAAAAGCCTTCTTCCTATCATGTAACCAGCTCCCAGAGATGATATAGTGGTCGTCTACCCTGGTCATCCGGGTATTGGAAGCTGCCCCCCAATAGTTATTGTATAACCGGATGATAGGATCCACTGCAGGGGTCTCCGGCACCGTGGTCGTCGCGTGGGGGGACAGGCGACGATCCTTCATCAGGTCGGTAAACGTCATACTCATTAGTTATGACCGAATGATTTGTTCAACTTACCTACGAGTTCACCCCAGTTACCAGCTTCGACATCCTCCTTGTTGTCATCGAGGAGACCATCAATGGTGAACTTCATTCGCTTCTCGTCGAGGTCATCCCCGAAGACCGCTTCAAACTTCTTCTTGGCGTACTCCCGGAATTCTTCCTCTGAAGTGATGGATGCGCCGTCGGCGTTGTGCTCTTCAGAGCTTTCTTCCTCACTCTCCTTGACGGGTTGGTTTTCACCGAGATTCTTCCACGCGTCCTGGACCCTACGGAACAGCTCCAGCGTATCTACATCGGAAAGTTCGGAGAAATTGGTCGTGGGGTACATATGTCGGAGGAAATTGAGGATGATATCCCCCTGTTTCTTCAACTCGGCATCCACATCCTCGTAACTACCAACGATAAGGGACTGGAGGAGGAGCTGACCGTCTTCGTCAAACTGGTCCATAGCGAAGTCATAGGCACTACGGAATTTCTCCGGATCGTCCCAACGGAGGAGCTCTTCGAGGTAGAGGTAGGTCTCGTCCTCACTCTTGCTCTTTACCAAACACTCGAGGATAGTACGCCTATCAGAGCCGTTATTGAGGGCTTCCAGAGCCATACTCTCGTTGTACATAGTAAGGATCTCTCTTAGGATACCCTTGAGACGGGGGTTCTCGGAGAGGAACTTAATGATTTTCTTCTCGATGACCGTGACGGCGGCATTACTGATCCCGTAGCTCTTAGCGATATCCGAGGCCTTCTCCTTGTCAAAGCCATTCACCCCGAGCTTACGGTAGAAGATATTGGCATCCCTTTCGGAGAACTTAGAGTCGATGGCGAGGAACACATCCTTCCAGAGACCCTCTTCGCCAGACCTACCCGGACCACCGGAGCCTACCTGAGCGAGGATACGGTCGTACATACCCTTGTCGTCGTCGCTCTTGGAGAACGAGTCGATGGAGATACCGTTGAGGTCCTTGGCGTCGAGTTTCTTCACGAGCTGGAGGTAAGTACCGGAGAGGTCGAAACCATTCTTACCCAGTTCGTCCTTGATAGCATAGAGGATCATACCGTAGGCATAGGTACTGAAGGAACCGACCTTCTTGTCCAACCCCTCGAGCTCGACCTGTTTCTTCGTCTTGAAGGTATCAATAGCCTTGGCCAGTCCTTCCATACCGGCAGAGATAAGGTCGTCGTAGTTGAGCTTGGACACCCCGGCGTACTTATTAGCCATAGAGAGGACGATAGGGGTATACTGCTTAGCGACGTTGTTCCTACCCCTATTAGAGGAGAGGTCGATAGTGAGGTCATCGACGCTGATATTACCCAGCTCTACCGCTTCGCGCTCGTCCTTGGTCTGATAGTGGGGGAGGAGACGGATGTTATTGCCCAGTTTGGTAAGGGCATTCCAGAGCGTGACGGTGTCCTTGATATCCATATCCAGTACCGCTGCCACGTGCTTCAGTTGACCCTTCTCCGCCGTCCTGACGATCTCCACCTTGGCCCTGGTGTCGATATTGTATTTCACGAGGAGGTCAATAGCTGTCTTGGCCAGAGGGGGAAGCTTCTTACCCACGCGGTTGATATAGCTGGTGATGTCTTTCTTTAGTACCTCAGTAGCGGATTTGTCCGAGGCCTCAAAAATAAGTGATGAAAAATTCTGCATATGCTAAATAAAAATCGATTTCTCTTTATATATAAAATATAAGCATCTGAATAATATGTATTTCTTAGTCCAACTGATAATAGCCATTTTCCACCATAGGAAGGTACGGAAAATCTTTAATACCGCTATCCGGGAGGAGAATCTCATCCTCGGACTCTCCACTATCCTTTGTACCCAGATGTACCAGGACTGGATAGGACGAATCTACGGGGTCATCAATCCCGAGATAGAGAACGGGGAGTTCCGTCCCGGCCGTATCCAGGACCATAACGGGGATACCAAACAATGGGTGGATAGGTTTGTGGTCGCGCAGATCAATCTCCTGAGAGACTATATCCGCGAGGTCAACCTCTTCGATCTGGTGACGTACCGGATAAAAACCCTTAAAGGTAACAATTTCCTCGTGATGCTGGAGCCAGTGACCTGGGTCGTCATCCCCTCCCTAATGAAAAAGTTTCTCGTTGAGGTAACATTCGAAGGGATAATCTTGTATATAATATATAGAATTTTAGCATAAATTATGAAGACAAAGAACTATTCTCGTGAAGAACTCACCGGTATGGAGTTTAAGGAACTCCAACGTGCTCTGGAAGAAAACCTCAATGAGTATGCCGAGGAGCTAAAGAAGCTCAAGAAGAAGGATCTGGAGAAGGAGGAGGAAAACCTGATCAAGATTCAGGAAGATTTTGATATCGTCATTGGTGAGACGGAGTATGAGCTCCCCGATACCTCGGAGTACCGTGGTTATACCACCTCACGTAAGGATCTGGCTGCGAAAATCATCTACTTCCTCAACAAGCTCGAGTGTAACTGGCAGACGTCCCTCGGGGTGTATGAAGCCATTACCCTGTGGAAAAACATTGGTAAGACTATCTCCTATGCTACCTACGACTCCACCATCCGTATCCTCGGTTCGATGAGGTTTAAGGGGGAGACCGAACTCCGAGATATCCTCATCATCAACCATTTCCTCACGACGGCAGAGCAGGCTTATCTCCGCGATACTATCTATATCCAGTACCTCGCAGGTAAGCATAATGCCGTGATGCAGGCTCTTAATCCTCAGCCAGAAGAGGTCGAGACCATCAACGAGTAGAATTTCCTTGTAGAATTTACCCGTACAAAAAAAGGGGGACTGAAAAGTCCTCCCTTTTTTATTTACTTGTCAGTCCACGACCAGGCTCCGACCCTCTGGTCTTCCCACCAGTCAGAGACGAACTTCACATCGGAGAGCTCGGCAGCATCCCCGGAGTCGTAGCTGTATTCCCCGAGGCCTCCCAGAGGACCATTCATCATCACATCCTTGAAGATGACATCTTGGTAGACATCCCCTACGCGGTTAGCAATACGGATACGGAGCCATTCGGCGCAGTAGTCCCTCTTGAGGGCACGGCGACCGGTGGTGATATCATGTCCCAGGGCTGCCCAAGCACGGAAGAGGTTATAGATGTAGTTATCCGTGTCATTACGGAGGTTGAGGGTGAAGTCACAAGACAGCTCGGCACGAGTACCGTCGATATTAGGCTTGATATAAGACCTATCCGTACCCATGAACTTCTGCACACCCGTTTCCGGAGCCTTACCGAGGGCATCGAGACCGGAGATCTTCGTGACGTGTTCGGTGAGGAGGACCTCATCCTTAGCGAAATGTTTCTTCAGCGCCTCAGGAACGGTGAAAATGACCTCAAAGAGGCTGGTGTGGACGGGGTCGAACTTATTCCTCCCCGCCACGGAGTTTTGAATATGTGGTAATGCCATAAAAAAGATCTTTTAATAAGAATCGCTCTTATTTACGGATCAGTTTAGTATGGCTGTCGGGGTACTCTAATTCAAACGAAGGGTGATCCTGCACGACCCACACCAGATTCTGCATCCTTCTCTTGTCTCGACGGTACTGGTCGAGGTATCCATCGGTGAAGATAACGACCAGCTCAGGGACTTGTCTTGCATACTTAGATTTCTTATCCGCGAGGAGGTCGAAGCAGCATTTGACATCGGTGCCACCACCACCCTTGATCTTCATCTTCCTCATGTCCTTCTCGATCCGGTCTACCTTATCAAATTCCTTGATATCGGCTACCCTGGTATCGAACTGACAGACGACGAGCTTGGTAGGCTTCTTCGCTTGGGCTACCATCAACATCATCGACAAGGCCTTGTTGAGGTCTTCCTGACTCATCGACCCGGAGGTATCGACCCAGGCCATAATATAGTCCACATTGTCGTACTTTTCCTTATCGGAAAGAGCCACGCGGTCCTGACTGACGAGGATGTTATTATGAGCATAACCACGACGCTTGTCTTCGGGGCTCACCGAACGACCAACGATATCCTTGAGGATCTTTTTCCATTCGTTCGTTCCCTTGACTGAGGTGGCGAGGAGCTTATCTGCGAGGATGTCATTGCCTGCACCCGTACCCTTGAGTTTCTTGGCTACCTCACGGGCTTTGTTCTCCCATTCCTTCTCCAGAGCCGATTCGTTAGCCCCGACATCATCATAGCCCTCTTCCTTGGCGATCTTCTGCCCTTCCTTGGCATCGAGCATAGACCCTGCGGTGTCAATAGTCCCCTGGAGGTTAGCATCGGTACCGGAAGAACCTTGGCCTTCCTGGTTCTGTTGGCCCTGGCTATTTCCCTGGCTATTTCCCTGACCACTTTGGTTTTGCTGATTCTGTTGGTCTTGACCATTCCCCTGACCGTTCTGGTTTTGCTGGTTCTGCTGGTTCTGCTGACCCTGTTGGTTCTTATCTCCACCACCACCCTGGGAAGGCATAGAAGGGGGATTGGGCATCTTACTGTAGATGGTCTCAAAAGACACCTTACTCCACTTGGCGTCAATAAATCCCTGGAGCTTCTCAATAGTCGAGGTCTTGAACAGACCCATGTCCACGAGCGTTTGGTTGACCTCGTAGTCGGCAGCGATATTGCCTTTCTGGTTCATCGCGTCGATCTTCTTACCTCTACGGAGGTGGTTGAGGAGACAGTGCATGAGCTCATGGGCCATCACAAAGACCTTCCCCGTGTGGTCGAGGGAGTCGGTGAACTCCGGATTCACAAAGACCCGGAAACCGTCGGTGGCCTGCGTATCGACCTTATAAGTGTAGACGAACTGTAGGGAGGTGATGAGACCACCGAAATGTGGGGCGATATGTCGAAGGGAGGCCATAGCTCGGTGTTGGTCGTCGAGGAGCTTAGCCATATCGATTTTCTTGCCTGAAGGACCTACCACTACATCATAGTCTTCTAATCGTTTTGCCATATTAGATAATTTTTACGTTATTCATTGGAACGGTACCGGTCACTGGAGAACCGGGGGTGGCAGAGATGAGAGTACCCATCGGGGTCACTACTATACCAATCTCCTTCACGAAGTTGTAGATAGCCTCTGCCAGGGGCTTGTGGGCCACGTCGGCGAACCTCTCAGCAAACTTCATCGCGGCCTCGTCGATCCTTCGGTGGAGGGCTGACTGGATCTCCTTATCTGCTCCGTCGCTCTTACAGGTGATCTGGGCCTCATAAGCCGCTTCGCGAAGGACCTTCTTCAGGTCGAGGGAGAGCTGGCTCTTGGCAACAATCAACGTCTTGGGCATATTAGTACTCGGTATAGGTTTCCAGATCGAGGTAATGGTCCACTTCACAGATAGAGGAGATCTCCTCACAGACCTTGCCTAAGATAAACTGTCCTCCACGGATACGAATGCCGTCTCCGTACATCGGTTCGAGGTCACTGAGGATATCGGTCTCCATAATAGGGAGGAAATAACCGGAGGTAGCCTCATGAAGCTGCCCCCCACGGTACATCACCACGGTATCCGTCACGTCGTACTGTTCTATTAGCTTCTCCACACTGCCGAGGAACGCATGTCGGTAATCGCTGTATTCCTTGACAATCTGGAGGTTACTTTTCATTCTCATAGGTGTTATTATATCACTTTTATAAATAATAAGGGAGGAGGTAATTTTTACCCCCTCCCCTTAGGATTATTTTGGTCGGAAATTAGCCTTGGATGAAAATAATGGCATTCTCAGGAAGGCTGTTAGAACCGTCCTTGGCCGTGTAGTCGGCCTGCGTCATAACAAATACTCGACCCTTGCCGGACTCTACTCCACCAACGACATCGACCAGTCCCTTATACTGTTCCTTAGAGAGGTGGCCGTCCTTGGTGAGGTCCACGTTGACCTTGTGGTCGTTGTAATCACTCTCCAGATCCTCTACCTTCGTCTTCAGTTCCCCGATCTTATGGGTTGCGTCGGTAATAGCCGTACGGATGACCGGGGTGATAGAGATGGTATTACCCGTGATCTGGATACCATCGCCAGCGGAATAGACATCGACCAGCTCAGCGAGACTGACCTCGACATTAGAGCCATCCTTGACCGTGAGAGTGAGTTTCTTCGTGTCGTGGTCGTAGTTGACCGCAGAGAGGAACTGATCCTTGGGGATGTCGATAGTACCTACTACGTCTCCCTTGAACGTGAGCTCGTACTTAGCAGCGAAATTACCGGGGTCGGAGGCCTTAGTAAGACCGACGGAACCACCGAGGTCCTCACTGAGTCGCTTCCACTTACCCGTGAGAGGGTCATCGGTATGCTCTCCGCGGTAGACGTAGTGGACCTTCGTCTCGTGGTTATAGGCAATGAGACCGTCGTTGAGACCAGCTTCATTGGCCGACTTCATGTCAGCAAGAGTAGTATACTCTTCTCTTTCTACAAACGCCTTCTTACCGAGGTATCGGACGTTGTTGGTAAATCTAATTGGCATAATTATATACTCTTTTATAAATGATAGTACTTATAGGTTGAGATCATAAGGCCACGGCTCGCGGTCATCGACCACGTAGCTCAACTGACTAAAACGGAGGTTATTCACCTCGTTATCGGGTACTTTGGCTCCTTTACCGATCATACGTATATCGGCGTACCTCGCATCGCTATGACCAGTGATGTAGAAGATGGCGTTAACAGCCCATCCATCATCCTCGTAGAGAGGGAGAGTTGACCCCGTCCCTACCCAACCATCAGGGATACCATTAGGTCGGATGATGTCTATGGCATTGGTCTTACGATAGGAGAACCCAGAGGTCTTCTTCCCCTTGTATCCCATGAGACCCCAGTTACTGGGATTACCAATAGATACGAGGACTCGGTCGTTGAGCCGGCGCATCTTCATCACTGACCCAGGGAGGAGGTTGATGGCCCTGGTGACGGTCACCCAACCAGTGTCTCCGGTGACCACTCGCCATTTATTACCAGTCTTCAGCCATACCCAGGCGCCTACCCCGGCTCCGTCGGTAGAGATATACCTCGTCCCGTTGACCTCCCTACCGGTGATCTTCCCGGAGGTGGTATTATCTCGGTCGGGTCTTCCCGGTCCGACGATCTCTGTTGGCATAGAGCCAACAGCAGCGTCTTCCATAAGGACTTTCCACTTGCCGGTCGTAGCGTCCACCGGGTGACTGGAGTGGTAGAAATAGTGTCTCTTCGTGCTCTCTACCCAGGCTATTTGTCCATTATAGGGTTTCTTGGCAGACTTGAGATCGGATACCGTCTGCACAAGGAGACTGGAATCCAGCGGGCGATCGTTGGTTCGCTCAAAACTATCTGTTACTGCTATACTCATATTAGTTATCGTATTGACAAATTGATGACCGACAGCTCCTCGCGGTCCTGGTCGATGATAAGGGTATAGGGAGACCCATCCAAAGTGATATTCTCCGTCTTATATCCCCCCACCAGCTCGTGGTTATCCAAATAGACCTTCTTACCGGTGAACAGAGAGGTTGGTACGGCTACGGCCCAATAACCGAAGGATCCGAGTCGGTCCTCTCCAAAAGTGATGAGGTCGAGGTCTTCCATCTCGCCCAATGGGCGGACATCGTCTTTGATAAGGGGGACAGTACTCTCCTTACTCGCTCCGTAGATCTTGTACTTGGGTTTGTTTGGGGTCGTGGGGTCAGGGTTACCGGGGTTACCAGGGTTACCAGTATTAGCCCCCCCAGAGTTACCACTGGTGTTACCACCGGCAGCCTCCTCAGTATTTTTGGGCACATACCTTGCCCTATATCTCATGGCCATTTTTAAGCTTATTTAATAAAGTATAGCTTATTTGGTTATAAGTTTATTATCCCATACTCATAATTATGCTCCCGGTAGGTCTTGATCTTCTCCTTTCCCTGGGATAGGATTTTTCCGGTGGGGTAGACATCGATGATATCATATACCTTGAAAATGTCCTTCCCTTGCTTGAGGAGACCACGACCGATGGCTTGGATATTCACTATCTCCGACTTGAAAGACTGGGCGAAGACCGCCTGCTTGACATTCTTGATAGTGACCCCGGTGGATAGTACACCGTAGCCGGCCACGACCACCATATCCTCCCTATCGGTCATCTCGGAGATGATAGCCTGTCGTTTCTTTAGACTCGTCGATCCGGTGATCTTGTAGGGGGTATTAAGCTGCTCGGCGAGGTAGTTGATGTACTCGATATTATGAGCAAAGACGATGGTATTCCCCTCAAACCCAGACACCAGCTCCTTGAGGTACTCTATTTTCCTTTGGGAGAGCATAGCCTGAAGCTGCTCGCACTGGAGGAGTTGCATCTTACTCTTGAGCATCGAGACGAGTACCGGCTCGGGGGTCGTCGGGGTAAGACCCAAAGGCTGTTCCTTCTCGTGTATCATAGTCATCTTACGGTCCTCGGGAGCTCGTAGTACCTTCTTTCCTCCATCCGTCTTGTAGGTAGATAGGAGGTAGGTAGCACACTCCAGGAAGTGGTCCTCGCCGGGTAATCTAACCTGCGTGATATAGGGTTTGGCGAGGAAGCCTTCATCGACCAGTTCGTCCGTACGGATCTCCTGAATCTTTGGGCCCATCAGGGCTTGGCAAGCTAACCACTCGATAGTATTTTCCTTGGGAAGAGTACCGGTGAACCCAAATTTTAGCTTCAGACTGGTATACCGACTAAGGATATTTTTGATCGACTTACAGGGGAGCTTGTGACACTCGTCCACCACGACCATATCATGTTCGAAGAAGGTCGGGTCGTACTTCTTACTCTTAGGATCACAACGGAGAACGATACTCTGGAAAGTACCGATGGTGAGGTCCACGGAACGTGGCCCGCCACTACGGTGGAGATCAGCTACGGATACTTGGTCCTTGGATCCACCCCAGAGTTCCTCACCCTGGAAGAACTCCCCGTACTCTTGGAGATCCTTGACCCCTTGCTTGACGAGTTGGATAGAAGGGACAATCATCAGGATTTTCTCCACTCCCAGACATTCCTTCGCAGCGCGAGCCACTAAGTAGAATATAAGGGTCTTACCAGCTCGGGTAGCGAGCTCGGAGAGGCTTAGTCGGTACTTGAGTATGAGCCAGGCTGCGTCGATCTGATAGTCTCGGGGCTCAATCTGCAGATTCCACGACTGGATCTTTTCTTTGAACTGTTCCTTGGTTAGGGAGAAGTTAGTATAAATGAGTTCGTTACTGGGTCGGTTGCATCGGGAAAAATCTACCACTTCTTTCCAGAGGCCAGCGGCACAGTAATAAACAGGACGACCAGGAAGCTGGTCTAAGAATACCTCCGGGCTGGGGGGATAGGGGTAATTTGGTAATAACTGATAGGTCGGGATCTTATTTAGATGTTTTTGAAGTTTGCTAATTTCCCCTTTCTCACCTTCCAAAAAGATGTACCGGTGATCCGTGGGATGAGTTTTGAGTACCATAATTGTTTTTTGTTTTTATTTATTGCCGGATATATCAGAGCCTTGGTACTGGGCTCCTAATTATATATTCAAGATAGTGCGTGGAAATGTTACCGGGAGGCAAAAAAAAAGTTTTGGGAGGCTCAAAAATGGAGTGAAACACGGCGCTAAAAATAGGTCATTTTTAGGGGGGTGAGTCGAGCTGTTTTGGGGGTCAAAATTAGACCCCCGAGTTGAGCTGTTTTGGGGGTCAAAATTAGACCCCTGAGTTGGACTGCTGACAGGGTCGATTTTTGAGTCAAAAATAGAGGCGTTTTTTCATGTCAAAAACAGGCTGTTTTGGGGCTCAAAAATGCGGTGAAAATCAGCGCTAAAAATCAGGCCAAAAATGCGCAAAAATGCGCAAAATGGCCAAAACAGCGCGCAAACGCACTGGGACTAACGGTTTGAGCGATTTTTTCTGAACGTGAATTTCCTTATAAGAAAAATACTAAACGCTTTTGTGCTTTTTGGAGCTCCGAAAAACACCTCTTTTTTACCTCTATTTTTGGGCTCCAAAAATGACCCTAAAAAACCCCCCTATTTTGAGACCCAAATTCCGACCCATCCAAACCGCGCACAAACGCACTTTTTGGTCTCCGAGGTCAACCGCGCACAAATGAACTTTTTGATGGGCTGATTTTGAGATATATTTTAGGTCAAAATTTAAGGGGTGAAAAATGGGGTTAAGATACCATACTCATCACTTGCAGTGACTCAGCTACGTGATCCACTGATTTGGATAAAAAACCCCGCGAAGATGGCTTCATAGCCGAGACGACGGAACGTCGGCTTTCATAATCGCACCCTACTGCGCGATCTCGGAGCGACCTATACTAACCCATTAAAAAGATATTTGATCGCAGTAGGGAGCGATTATGAGCCAAATAAGCCATGTTATGGTGGTTACCTACCATCAAACTTTAGGGGAAATCCCATCCCGGAGCTCGCAACCTGTGGTTGAACCCCCAATAATTGCTGTTTTTGATGCTTTTTGATAAACCAGCAACAGGCGATTAAGCTCATGATGTGAGTATATCTGCTTGGTATGATACCAGCAAATATGATATTCATAAAATGTATCTATAGGTGATAGATGGAATGTATCAATCTGAGGTCGAAAAATGGCCTAAAAATCGCGGTTTCCGACCGCGCACAAACGCACTAAAACCGTTTTTTGAGTCCAAACAGCGCGTAGAAGCACTGGGACTAAGGGTTTGAGGTCATTTTTTCGAACATGAATTTCCTTATAAGAAAAATATTAAACGCTTTTTGGGTTTTTTTGAGCTCCGAAAAATGAGAGTCAGAGTGATCCTAAAATGGTGGCTCCTCTGATAGATAAAATGTATTGATAGGTGATAGATAAAAGTTATTAAGATCGGGAGGTCAAAATGAGTCCGGTAGAATCCAAAAACCTTGTGAAGATGGCTTCATAGCCGAGACGACGGAACGTCGGCTTTCATAATCGCGCCAGGACGCGCGATCTCGGAGCGACCTATACAGAAGGTCCATTTTCATATTTGAAGCGCATAGACGCGCCTTTATGTGCGAAATAGACTATGTCTGCAAGCATCCATAGCCTATTCCTCCCATAAAATCGGTCTATTCACTCCGATGGCAGCGCAGTAGGGTGCGATTATGCGCCTTATAGGCTATGTTATAGATTTGGATGACCTCCTGGATCTAAAATTTCCTTACGGTACTCGCCACCTGCGGTGGTAATTTCAAGGGTCAAATAAAAAAATTTTTAGGGTCAATTTTTCGACCCCAAAAAAGTTCGTTTGTGCGCTGTTGGAACTCGACATCAAAAAGTTCATTTGTGCGCGGTTTGGGATCGTCAAAAAATCATTCATTTTTCCACCACTCAAAATCAGTCATTTTTAAGCACCGAAAAAAGCACAAAAGCGTTTAGTATTTTTCTTATAAGGAAATTCACGTTCAGCAAAACAGTCTCCAAACACACTGGGACTAATGGTTTGCGCGCAGTTTTGCGCTTCAGAGCAAAAAAAGCGCGATTTTTGAGTCATTTTTCATGCTAAAAAAGCCCCAAAAAAATCCCTAAAAAACAGCCCATTTTTGAGCCCTCCAAACAGCCCAACTCGGGGGTCTAATTTTGACCACAAAAACGGTCCACCTCGCCCCCTCAAAATTACCCCACAAAATAACTCCATTTTCCCTCACATATCCAAAAATTTGTTTACTACCTCCTCACCTTTTGTTATTATATCGTGATATTATATATACATATGGTCAAGGAAGTAATAAATAGCTTGGACTACCTAATGGATCCAAGCAGTCAAATATACGAACAGAGTATCCCCGGGATGAATGTCACTACCAACTTTCACCCCGAGAGGTACACCAATGAACCCAAGAAAAAGAAGAGAACTATCTCCCAGTTCTTCTCCGACATGTCCCGTATGGGTATGTCGTATGAGGATGACGTGGTGAAGAATATGAGGGCTCTCCCAGCGGACAAATCCTTACTACCAAAGGATACCCAGCTCCGTTGGGATCACCTCCTCTCCCAGAGCAACTGGAAGGAGAAGTCAGAGAAGGATAAGAACTTCTTCGACTCTACCTTTGCCCAGAAACGAGAAGCCCTCAGACGACTGGCGGTACAGCCAGAGCTGGAGGATATCCTCGATACGATGACTAATGAGTGTATCGTCTATGATTCCGACTTTACCTATTTCTGTGAGCCATTCATCGAACCACAGGAGCTCTCCGACCTAAAGAAGAAGGTGCGGGAACAGATCCTCGATAGTCTTTCCCGCCATTTCCGAGCCATCTACAAGATGCTCAACTGGAAGAACGTGGCTTGGGATGACATGAAGAGGTATCTTATGGAAGGTAACCTCGCGTGGGAGATTGTTTGGGATTCCCTGGAAGAACCCAAGCGAATCATCGGCATGGTTCCGCTGGATGCAGCTACCCTCACTCGCAAGTTTGAAAACAACAAGTGGTACTGGATTCAGTATAAGGATGTTATGGGTAGTGAGAGAAAACTCCTCGATTCTCAGGTGGTATATATTGCCTATCAGGAGACCCAAGCCGTAAGCCGCGTGTCCTATCTGGAGAGGTTGGTAAGACCATTCAACATCTACCGAATTGTGGAACAGGCCCAGCTCATCTGGACCATTACCAACGCCTCCTACAAGCTCAAGTTCACCATCCCCGTAAAGGGTATGAATAAGGCTTTGGGTACTCAGACCCTACAGGCCGCGATGAACCGATACCGAGAAGACATCAAGTTTAATTTAGAATCCGGGGAGATTCAGGTCAACGGAACCTCCCAGATGCCTTTCATGAAAGAGTATTGGATGCCTGAGGGGGACAGTGGTTCTCCACAGATCGAGACTATTGGTGGGGAAGGACCGGAGCTCCAGGACAACGACCAACTCAAGTACTTCCGGAACCAGTTGTATAAGATTTCCAAAATACCCCTGAGTCGGTTTGATGCGGAGTCCGCAGACACGTGGTTTGGTAGTGATGCTTCCTCGGCCCTTCGCACGGAGATTGACTTTGGTCGATTTGTCCACCGTCTCCGTAATACCTTCGCCCAGATCATGATCAAGCCCCTGCAGCTCCAGCTGGCCTGTGAGTTCCCCGAGCTCAGGGACAACCGACAGATCCTCGAGGCGGTCCAGCTTCAGTTCAAGTCCTATAACCTTTTTGAGGAGATGATGGAGTTGGAGCTTATGTCGAAGCGGGTCCAGGGTATTCAGGAGATGAAGGATTCTATGATTGATATGGACCCCGATGGTAATGAGGTGAAATACTTCTCCTCTAAATTCCTCGTGGAAAAGTACCTCCGACTCAGTCCTCAGGATATCCTCCTCAACGAAAAGTACAAGAAAGAAGAGATGGAAGAACTCACCCTGGCCGGGGATCCAGAAAATGCACCCAATTAATCTATGGCAAGTATAACAGACACCCTCATACAACTGGCAGAGCTCACGCGGGATAACCTAAATATCCTCGAGGCTATCAACGAGAGCTTCTATACGAAGAAGACCAATATCACCACGGAGGTTCGTGGTCAGAAGTTTACCATACCCTCTTTCCTCCAGTTAGAGAATAAGGTCAACCACCTGCAAGATGCTTTTGACAACCTCGTTCATGCTACAGTCTCCGGTGGGGCTAATATCAACTACGACGGCTCCACGAAAAAGATCCTCCTTAGTGGTTACGAGTACTCCCCATCGCCTCTTACCGTGGAGTGGGATAAGGAGTTGAAGGTCAGTCGCGAGGAGCTCTTCAAGGACTACCTCTCCCCTCAGCCGAGTTTGGTGGCGCACGTCGGTGACCTACCCGACTACATCACCCAGGTCCTCGTGAAGAAAATGGTTATTTATAACCCAGAGCTCCTCGGGAAAATCGACACCATCTCCAAAGACCATACTATCGACTACGGGGTCGTAAGAGGGCTTATTGAGGCCGGGGACTACACCTCCCAGGACTATACCGAGTATGACAAGATCCACGACCTTCCACTGAGGAAATCCGTCGGGACGGGGGTCTATACCATCAAAAAGATCCTCGATAACCGGGTTAATGACTCCCTGGACGAGCTCTTTACCATCGAGGTAGACCAGCTCTCCTACCACCTCCAGGACGGTATGGAACCGCACGACCTCACTACTGGCTGTCGTCTCCTTACGTGGGATAGGTCTTGTAAGCTGGAGGTCGTCGGCGTCTCCACGGCACGCAAACAGCTACAACTCAAGGTCCTCCACGGAACCTATTGTCATCTCGTCCCCGGAGACCTCGACCACGGAAGACTGATCTTCCATTCCGAACCAATCAGTCTTCAGGAGGATCGTGACAAGACCATCTTAGTACCTCTGGAGGAGGACCCCCATGTCATCCTCTGGATCTCTCCGGTGAACAAAGACACCCGTATGCATACCGGCTGGGGAGAAGGGCAAATTATTGATACCACGAAACTTACTATCGACGGGGTGAAGTTCCAAGACTACTACACGGAGAATGTAAAGAATATCGGGGATATTTTCGACGAGCTCACCACGGCCTATGGCAGTACCCTCAGCGAGCATGCTGGTAAGGAACTCACGAAGGCCCCGGCAATTCCACAGGAATCGGTAAAGGTAGTTCGGGTAAACAAACACCTCGACGACTCGGAGACGGCTAAGACCATCCGTTCTCTCTATGCCCAGAAGAAACACTATGAGATTGACCTGCAGGAGACCCTGAATAAGATCTCCATCCTCCAAGCGGATATCTCCTCCATCTCTTTTGATGATATGTCCGGTCAGCGATCGGTCTATACCGCACAGCTCACCGACCTCAAGAGCCATCAGAATACCCTGGCGACGAGTATTGCCAAGGTGATGGAGAGCATTTCCCTGGCGGCCAATAACGCCCTCGTGCCTATTGAGGCGGCTAAGTTCGCCGTGCGAGGTTACGTACCTCTGGAGGACTACCTACGTGACCTGCAGATGTCCCATAAGACGGTCCGTGGTATCGAGGTCGAGTACAGATACAAGAACTACGACACCCCACAGGCCAATATCGAGGTCATTGATGGATTCCTCTTTACCGAATGGAATAGACAGGTGTTCCTCCCCCGTACCGCTACCCTGGAGTATACCAAGGGTAAGAATGAGGTCCTTTGGGACGATTGGTCGGGTAGTCAGGTGATCGAGAATAACGACATCAAGTTCAACCAGATCGATATCCCCATTACCCAAGGGGAACAGGTCGATATCCGGGTAAGGGTCGTTTGGTCTTTTGGCTATCCCTGGGTGAAGTCGGTCAGCTCGTGGAGTGAAATCCGCACGGTACAGTTCCCCGATGAACTGGTAAAGGATGTCCAGCTCCTCGACATTGTCAAGGAGAACACCAGAGACCTCGAGACCAACCGCTTTACTAACCTCCTCAATTCCGGGGGTTATACCAAGCACGTGGAGGATGCTATCCAGGACCAGGACCTGACCTACTTCCACAAACCTGATAGTATTGCCAGTGGTTTCTATACCCAAGAACGAAGGATTATCCCCTTGCGAGACAAGCTTATGGAACTGGATACCGGGATAAAAGAGATGAGGGATATGATCCAGGGTACTTTCGCCGACAGTCTGAAGGTGACGCTGGTGATGGACAATATGGTCTATGACATCGAACCCCTCTCCAGTAATGAGGTCCACCTCATCCCCTATACCAGCGTCCAGGTAGGGAAGGTAGCCAGTGGAGCTACTCACCGATATACGGACACTGGTGAGGCGAGGTTGGTAGCCAATATCCGTATCGCGAACGATACTAACCACGTGGCTTTCCTCTACTCTATGTTCCCTGGGCCTCGTGACCAGCACTACGATGCTCTCCCCTACGGGCCGTTCAAACCCACTCCGGGGAAGGATCCGTATAACACCCCGGTGGGTCAGGTGAAGGATAAGGAGTCTTATAAGCAGAAATGTAACCAGCTTATGATGTTCCGTTCGACGAACCCCTACGACCTCCGTCCTTTGGATGACCTCGATTGGGCCAAGAAATCCAAGCTCATCGACGACATCAAGGCCAGTGAGTCGATTTGGAATCTGGACACCAATAAGATGTTCGTCACCCCGTACCTCTCCGAGCCAAGTGATATACTCCTCGAGAGCAATCTGGTGAATGCCAACAAGGTCCTTCGCCCTGGGGAAGCAGTGTCTATCCCGGTGATGATTCTCTACAAGACCTCCGACCAGAGTGGCAAGGACAGCGTTAAGTATACGATCGGCTTCGAGCTCCGTACCAGTCTTTACCACGACCCTACCTATTATGAGATTACGGTCAACGCCTGGCACAACCAGTCTATGGCTAATGCCCTGAGCATCTCCAAGGTAAGCTCCTCGGTCACGGGTCGATATAACACAGTCATTAAGTAATAAAGAAAGAAGGATAATAGTTAAATTCGGGAAAAGTTTCCCGTACCAGCGGCCCGGGAGGGTAACTTAAAGCGAA
>ERZ772910.93-NODE-93-length-55115-cov-4.839866_pt1 | contig 55115 bp, 56 predicted proteins | sample MGYA00511357_ERZ772910 | MGnify/ENA primary metagenome ERZ772910 (study PRJEB29015, sample SAMEA2738096) | human oral metagenome | biome: human oral; feature: human-associated habitat; material: saliva | place: China | collected 2193 ... | reverse complement strand
CGCTTTTTCTTGAGAAACGGGGACTCACCCTGGATGAGGCTATTTATGTGACGCGAAGCTATGTGACGCGCCACGGAGAGGGACCGCTGCCCTGTGAGCTGAAGCGTTCTGAGCTCCCGGGCGTGGGGGAGGATCTCACCAATCAGCCGAATGAATGGCAGGGAACCCTCCGCTATGCGCGGCATGAGAATATGGATGCCTTTTTTGCTCCGGTGGAGCAAGACAGGGAGTCCGTCCGACTGTTTTTGAGCACCCGGGATACTAACCTCTCGATTTTGATTACGCACTTAAACGAAACGGGAAATCGACTGTATTTTGAAGAAGAAGATGTTTCGTTTGAGCGGGTGAGAAGAGAAGGGGAGAGAAGGGGGATACGGTGTACGGAGAAAATAGAATACTAAGTGAAAAAGTGACATATAAGACAAATTCGTAATATGATAACACATTGAATTTTATATATTGAATTAGTTTATTTGGCGCTGCAAGCAAATTTCTAGCCGTTGGAATCAAATTAGAAAATGAAGTAAGAAATGCTATGAGATCATACAGGGAGGTAGGGAAAATGCGACCAAACTACAATGGAGTTAAATATTACGGTGCAGAAGACATGAGTTTGGGATGTGTTTGGAGTAGAGCGAAGAATATTCTTGATTCGGAGAATGGACGATTCAAGTGTGAGAACATAAATGAAGCGATTGAATTATATAATGTTGCAAGAATAATAGCTGAATCAAACATGGCGAATGTGAATATTTCACAATATAAATCTAAAATTAAAGAGATAAATGCTGTGGTTTACAGATATTTTGGCAAGATTAATGATGGGACGATTATCGAAATGTACCGAAATGTTTGTGCAGAATATATTGATGATTTCTGGAAGCTGTTTGCAAGTCAGAAACTGTACAAGCGGATTTCTAAGCTTACTTTTAAAAAGCTCCTTCAAGAACAGGAGCCAGGTATATATCGTTTACTTGAACAAAAGAAAGTTGTGATGTATTACGACACAGATATTGCAGAATTTATGCGAGTATCGAAGGAAACTGCACAGATAATCATTAAAATATTTTTGGAAAGAAGATCCAATCTGGACGAGAGGGGGATTTATTTACCGCCGTCTTTGGGACCTGAAGAATTTGAACAGATTCTTGAGAATTATGTCAACTCTGAATTCGCAAATCCAAGCTACATTGATTTGATTGCAAATTCACAAAGCAGTGCTGAATGTCCAATTAGTGATTGTTTGCGATTGATGGCAAAGAATAAAATGCAGCAGTATTTTGATGATTGTAAAAATGGAACAGCGTTTTACTATAAAGTAAGTGTTTGCTTTAAGGAAAATATTGACGCTGTGAATGTTGAAAGACAAGGAAATAAGTTCATCTTCAGTTACGACAAAAAATGGATAATTGATCATCTTGATTTTGCGACACTACTAAATAATTTTATACATCTATTCAATTATGTTGATTCTTATGGGAGGTGCACTTTTCCTACTGAGAATTTTCAAAGTGGTTTATTGGCAGAATTAATAGCAACTAGGGGAAAAAAGGAATACGAGAGAAAAGGATCATTTGATTTATTTGACATAAAGTCAACTTTGGATATATATGCTTATTCAGAAATTCTCTCAGAATTCGATATCAGAATAGAGGATTTGATTCAGTGGTTCTTTGATGATTATTTGAAGACAGAGTTTGCTATAAATGATTTTGTGGTTAATATGCCATCAGCAGGGTGTAATCTCTTGGAGAGATGTAAAATTTTGCCTTCAGAGATGGACGGAGTATTTAAACAGTTTAAAATGCTCGCGACGGATCAAAGAATAGATAGAGAATTGTTGGAGATATCATCTAATCCAGTGGTTCTTAGCGAGATATCATCGATGGTTTCGGATAAGTATGCCTACGCAAACAGCAACGAAATACACAATGAAATGTTCTACATGTTTTCAGATCAGAGTATGCTCTGCCATGTGGATTCCAAATACGCTGCCAAGAACTTCCATATATTATTAAATACAGTTAAACTCAATATCACTGATTTTGGTGAAAGAAGAATAGAAGAGTTAAATTGGTTGAAGAATAGAGGTGTAATATTCTTTGATATTGATGGAACAATTAAGCAAAATCCTGAGAGAATAGCACTTCTGAGCGAACTATATTATCGCTCTGTTGTATGCATGTCATACTATGAAGATAAAAAGATGATTGAATCATTGGTGAGTTCGAAAGATTTACGTATTGAAAGTACCTTGTTCAGTATACCAGAGCAAAACTACTTAAACTTTGTGTTAAATAAATCCGCGTACAGTAATGGACTAGACTTGCGCAATAAGTACATTCACAGTACCTATCCGCTAAAAAAAGAACAGCAACAGGAGGACTATATGATCATGCTAAAGGTGATGGCTGTTATAGTTATAAAAATCAATGAAGAACTCTGCTTAAAAACAGCCTGAGTATACTCCATCTTGACGAATCTAAACATCGTCGTAGCATTCTCAGACCAAGAGAACCTTTGCGGTACCTTCACCGGAACGAGCTATTTCGATACTTCTTTTCGCTACACCGAAGCCTACCTGTCTCACGGGAACCCACATTTGTGTCGCTCCCACGGCAAAAAGAAGCCTTTACCCCTTTGGTAACCTGCTGCTTTTTCGAAGGTCTGCGGCCGGAAGGCTTTAGCAGAAAGTGCTTGGCGGCGGGGCTGCACATGCCTGCGGAATACTACCTAAGCTTGCTGGTTTTTGTGGGCGCGGAGTGCCCCGGCGCGCTTCGCATTGAGAGCACGAAGTCGGCGGAAGCGCCTTCCGCCGATATCAAGTTGCTGCGCGGAGAGGAACTGCGGGAACTTGCGGAGGGTGGCGCAGTCGCGTCGACAATACTGCTTCGAAACACGCGGCGTTCCTTGGCGGCGCAACGGGCAAAGTGCCGCTGTGCTTTCAAGAGGGTAAGTGGTATGAGCCCTTCGGGAGAGCGGTGAGAGCACACATGTGGTCAAGCAGAGTCATGTGAGACTTCAGCACAACGTTGAAAACGAGCAGTTGGTGCTTCGAACGGCGGAGAAGCTTGGAATTCCGACTGCAAAGAGCTTCATTATTCGGTGCGAGGGGGCGAAAGAGTCGGGGCTTATGCTTGCGTTACAGGTATATACGCCCTGAGTTGCGACCTTTCCCCGCTATCGGAGTTTGGCAAAGCGGTGTAAAATAGAAGTCTGCCAACCCGATTGCGATGCGCTGCATCGGGAACTCGAGCTGTGGCATAGCGGAGAGGAATTCGGGAAGAAGGCATTACAGTGTTAAGGAGAGTCAATATGTGGTCAACGGAGAGTGTGTTTTATCAGATTTATCCCCTGGGCTTTTGCGGTGCTCCGAAGGAGAACGATGGCGTGCTTGTGCCTCGGATTCGGAAGGTGACGGAGTGGATTCCGCATTTAAAGCGGCTGCATGCGGACGCGGTCTATTTTTCGCCGGTGTTTGAATCCGACCGCCACGGCTATGATACGCGGGACTATATGAAGATTGATTGCCGTCTCGGCAGCAATGCGGATTTTGCGGAAGTCTGCAAGGCACTCAAAGAGAACGGGATTCATGTGGTCTTGGACGGCGTCTTTAACCATGTGGGGCGCGGTTTCTGGGCTTTTCAAGATGTGCTTCAAAAGCGGGAGCAGTCTCAATATAAGGACTGGTTTTACATCCACTTTGACGGGAATTCCAATTATAACGACGGCTTCTGGTATGAGGGCTGGGAGGGTCACTTTGAACTGGTCAAGTTAAATCTCGACAATCCGCAGGTGACGGATTACCTTTTCTCCTGCATCAAAGCCTGGATTGAGGAATTTCAGATTGACGGTCTGCGTTTGGACGTGGCCTACTGTCTGAATCCGAACTTTATGCGAAAGCTTCGCGCGTTCTGCGATTCCGTGAAGCCGGACTTCTTCCTGCTCGGTGAGATTCTGTTCGGCGACTATAAGCGCATTGTAAATCCCGAGATGCTGCATAGCTGCACGAACTACGAGTGCTATAAAGGACTGTATTCGAGCTTTAACGACCTGAACCTCTTTGAAATCAACTACGCGCTGAACCGTCAATTCGGAAAAGAAGGTCATGCCATCTATCAGGGCGAGCATCTGCTTAGCTTTGCGGACAATCACGATGTGACCCGCGTGGCGAGTATTCTAAAGGAAAAGCGGCATCTGCCGCTCATCTACTGCCTGCTCTTTGGCATGCCGGGCATCCCCTGCATTTACTACGGCAGCGAGTGGGGCATCTTGGGTGAAAAAAGCCATGGCAGTGACGATGCGCTCCGACCTGAACTCGCCGCGCCCGAGTGGAACGAGCTCACGGATGCCATTGCCTCCTTTGCGGAGATTCATAAGAGCCACAAGGCGCTCACGCACGGCGATTATAAGAGCATTGTGCTCACCAACCGTCAGCTGGTATTTGAGCGTCAGTTTGAGGGAGAGCGAATTTGGATCGGTTTAAATGCCGAGGACAAGACGTATCACGCACACTTTAACGGGGCGGATGCAGGCACGGCGACGAATCTTATGAGCGGAGCGCACATTTCCCTCAACGACGGCTATCAAATGCCGCCCTTTAGCTACTTCATTTGGAAACTCAATTAAGCTTTGAAACAGTACTCGAATCGGAACCGAAAGAGAATTGAAAAAGAATCAAAAAAGAACCCGCAGGTCTGCCATCCCGGAGACTTGCGGGTTCGAACATGGGGTATACAAAGGAGAAGCTGTTCACATTCATGAGGATGCCGTAGGCTAGCGCCAGGAACCGGAAACCGGCGAAGATGGGAAGCGTATAGGGAAAGGCAGCTTTCAGAGCTTTTTGTTTCATGAATCCCTCCTTGAAACCAAAACAAACAGAGTGTAAAATAAAATGAACGGGGAAGGATGCCACCGAACATTTAAATGCACAAGATGTAAATTATAATTTTACGCTTACGGAGATGCCATGGAAGCCGGAGAAATCATCGCATACAATCTGAAACGCTTGAGAAACGAAAAGAACCTGACCTTGGGGCAGCTTGCCAACATGGCGGGGGTCAGCAAGGTGGTTCTTTCGCAGATTGAAAAAGGGGAGGCAAACCCCACCATCAATACGATATGGAAGATTACGGGAGCACTACAGCTGCCGTATTCCGCACTCTTGGAAATGCCGGAAAAGACTGCGGTTCAGATTCGAAAGAAGGAGATTTCCGCGCTTTCGGAGGACAAGTACCATATCTTCAACTATTATGCGAAGACCGCAGATCGAAACTTTGAACTGTATCAGATTGAGGTGGAGCCGGGCTGCGAGCACGCATCCATCGGGCATTCCACGAATAGCTTTGAGTATCTGATGATGCTGAAGGGAGAGCTGGTTCTGGAAACCGACGGTGAGGCGTATGCCCTCAAGAAGGACGATGCCATCTGCTTTGATGCCTCCGGCGCGCATTCGTATAAAAATATCGGCAAGAAGGACGCCAAGGCGGTGTTGTTGATTCATTACCGATAAAGTGAAAGCAGGGTTTCTGTTCGGAAGCGGTTTTATCGGATAAGTCTACAGTAAGTCTATAGGAGGGGCGATATGAAGTTGTTGCTGACCGGCTTTACGCCGTTTGCCGGCGAGACGATTAACCCGGCGCTGGAAGCGGTGAAGCGCGTGAAACCCGAAATTGCCGGCATGGAAATTGTAAAGCTGGAAGTCCCGACGGTATTCGGGGAGTCTGTGCGGCTGGTCGCAGAGGCGATAGAGCGTGAGCAGCCCGACTTTGTGCTCTCAATCGGGCAGGCGGGCGGCAGAGCTGCGGTCACGCCGGAGCGCGTTGCCATCAACGTTGACGATGCAAGAATCCCGGACAATGCGGGGCAGCAGCCGATTGATGTTCCGATTTTCGCGGACGGCGAAAACGCCTATTTTGCGACCCTGCCGGTGAAGGCGATGACGGATGCCATACGGAATGCGGGACTGCCGTCGGCGCTCTCGAACACTGCGGGAACCTATGTTTGCAATCACCTGATGTATGGCGTCTTGTATTATCTGCATCAAAACCATAAGAGCATCAAAGCCGGCTTCATCCATGTACCCTATATCCCGGAGCAGACAGCGGACAAGCCCGGCGTCCCGTCCATGCCGCTTGACGACATTGTGCGGGCCTTGGAGGCAGCGATTGCCGCGATACCGGCACATGAGACGGATGTGAAAACGCCTTACGGAAGAGAGTCGTGACAACAATGCTTGAGAAAATCAACGGTGACACAGCGCACTTTGAAGCGCCGCTCACGGCGGAAGATATGGCGGATCTATTGTCGGATGACAAAATACGGCTGATCCGTCCCTGGGGCGGCTATCGACCTGGAACGGCGGATTTGGAAAAGCTCAATGACTTATTTCGCCTTCGCCCGGAAATCGAATTTTGTGCGACAGAGCCGGGGCAGCTGAGAGGCCTTCCGGAATTGCAGCGGGTTAGCGAAGCGGTCTCGGGCTGCTTCGGTGAGGGACTTTCGGACTTAAAAGCGCTGAAACGATTGCGTAGCCTCGGTCTCACGGAACCGAATTTCACGGCGCTCTCGGAATATGCGGATACGCTGGAGGAACTTAGCCTTTCCGGCAGAATAAGTAGGAAGAGCGGCGCTTGCCTTTCTAAGCTTACGCGGCTTAAGGCACTTTCGCTGAGCGGAACCACACTGGATTCTTTTGCTTGCATCGGCAAGCTTAAACTAACTTCCCTCTATGTATACGGCAACCGGCCGAACAGCCCTGCCGGACTGGAAGCACTGTCCTCGCTTCGGGCGCTTCGCGTGAAAAACAATTCCTCCTGGACGGATTTTTCGTTTCTGACAGAACTCAGAAACTTAGAGTCGTTATGCCTGGAGTACTGCGCCAAGTTGCGGGCGCTCGTTCCGCTCGACGCTTTGCATCAACTGAGATATGTAAGGCTCGGGAACTGCGACAACCTCGAAGACATTTCGCCTCTCCGGAGCTTACCGGAGAACTGCGAGGTCTTTGCGACGGGAAGAAAACTTTTGCAGGCAGGGATTGCCTACGAATACAGTCCGAAAACCGGCGTAGCGGAGTGGTGCAGAGAAGCTTCTCTCAATCTGCCGGCGGAGCTTCTTGCGCGGAGAAGAGAACAGTAATAATAAAAGAAGGCGGATAAGTGTTCAAACAGAGTTGTCCGGCCTACAAGTCCGATTATATACGGATTTGTAGGCCGCTTTTCTGCTTTATGGGGAAGCTCATTTCGCCTGGTTGTCGGGAAGCGCTGTCTGATTACAATCAAATGTCAAAGTGCATAAAATTATTGCTGATTTAACTGTATCATTGTATAATAAGCATAAACTCAGGGCGCGAATCAGATTAGCTTGCGGTGAAAGCCAAGGAAGGTCGCGAAAGCGAAGACTCGCATACGGCGCCGGGGGATAAGGAGGAAGGGCATGAAAATCACGGAGATTCGGCTCGGAAGCATCTCGGTGCCGCTGCGGGTGCCTTTTAAGACAGCGCTTCGCACGGTGACGCGTGTCGAGGACATCATCCTCGAGATTCGCACCGACACGGGAGCGGTGGGGTACGGCGAGGCACCGCCGACGGGCGCGGTGACCGGGCACACCACAGGTGCCATAGTCGGGGCGCTGAAGGATCACATCATCCCGAACCTCCTCGGCAAAGATATCGATGCGTTTGAAGATTTGATGCAGCTCGTTCAGTCCTGCGTACACGGAAACAGCAGTGCAAAGGCCGCGGCGGATATGGCGCTCTGGGATCTCTACGGGCAGCTTTACAAGCTTCCGGTCTACAAACTCCTCGGCGGCGCGCGGAAACAGCTGGTCACGGATATCACCATCAGTGTGAACGAGCCGGAGGAGATGGCGCGGGATGCCGCAACGGCAATTGCGCGCGGTTATGACTGCCTGAAAGTAAAGGTCGGCGCAGACCCGACGCTCGATGTGGCGCGGCTTCGGGCAGTGCGTGAGGTTGCGGGCGCAGACATCCGCCTCCGCATTGACGCGAATCAGGCCTGGGAGCCGAAGCAGGCGGTGCGCATCTTAAATGAGATGCAGGAGCAAGGACTTAAGCTTGAATTTGTCGAGCAGCCGGTCAAGGCGCACGATATCGAGGGGCTCAAATACGTGACCGAGCACAGCTACGTGCCCGTCCTTGCGGATGAGAGTGTATTTTCCCCGCGCGATGCGATGCGGGTACTGGAACAGCGGGCGGCGGACCTCATTAACATCAAACTTATGAAGTGCGGCGGTATCTATAACGCGTTGAAGATTGCGGCTGCGGCAGAGATTTACGGTGTGGAGTGCATGATCGGTTGCATGCTGGAGGCGAAAATTTCCGTGAATGCGGCGGTAGAGCTCGCCTGCGCAAAGAAAGTATTTACCCGCATCGACCTGGACGGTCCGGTGCTCTGCAGCGAGGATCCGGTACTGGGCGGTGCGCGTTTTGAAGAGAAGTTTATCACGGTTTCGGATGAGGCCGGCATGGGCATCCGCGGCGTGGAGGGCTTGCGTTACCTGGATTGAGCATCAAACAATAAAAGATGGGGGATAAAGAGATGATCACCAACGGGTTTACTTACATTGCGTTTCTTATTTTCCTTGCCGGGATGCTGCTGTTCCTGGAGAAAAAGACCAAGGCGAAGATCTTTAACATTGTGCCGCCGCTGGTCTGGATTTATGTGCTGAACATGGTCTTTTGCACCATGGGACTCTACAATTCCGAGGCCTGCTCAAATACGTATTCGGCGCTCAAAAACAACATTCTCTACGCGATGATTTTTGTCATGCTGCTTCGCTGCGACTTTAAGAAGCTCTCAAAGCTCGGCGGGCGCATGGTGGCAATCTTCCTCGGCTGCTCGCTGACGCTGGCGGTCGGCTTCCTGATCGGCTACCCGATTTTTAAGGGTACGCTCGGCACGGATACCTGGGGCGCGGTTGCGGCGCTCTATGCTTCCTGGGTCGGCGGTTCCGCAAACATGGCGGCCATGCAGGCGGCGCTTCCGGTCGATGCGGGCGCATACAGCTGTGCACTCGCCCTGGATACCGTTTGCTACTCGGTCTGGATAGCGCTTCTCCTGCTCGCGGTCAAGTACGCGGGGCGCTGGAACACTTCGGTTAAGGCGGACACGTCTACACTACAGGCCATTGCAGAGAGTGCAAATGCCGAGGTCGCAAAGGAGAAGAAGGCTGCGACCAGTGCGGACTGGATTTTCCTGATCGGTCTTTCGCTCATGGTTTCGGCACTCTCCCAGATGGTCGGAAAGAGTTGCAATGCGGCACTCTCGGGTGTGGGACTCGGTATGTTTGACAAGGGAACCCTGACGACGGTCTTTGTCAGTATCCTGGGTTTAATCTGCGCGGGCACTTCGCTCGGCAAGCTCCCGGCGGTCGAAGAGCTCTCCAATGTATACCTTTATGTGGTGGTCTCGCTGCTCGCATCGACCGCGTCGGTATCCGATTTGCTCTCGGCGCCCATGTGGGTGGTATACGGACTTTTCATCCTGGTCATCCATGTGGTGCTCATGTACCTGCTCTCGAAGGTCTTCCACTGGGATCTCTGCATGGTATCGACGGCATCGCTTGCAAACATCGGCGGTTCCGCCTCCGCACCCATCGTGGCATCTGCCTATGACGCTTCCTATGCGGGCATCGGTGTCCTGATGGGCGTGCTCGGCGCGGCAATCGGAAACTTCATGGGACTCGGGATGGGCGCTCTGCTGCGCTTATTTCTATAGGCTTTGATTGAAACGAGGGAGATGCCGGCACAGGCGGAAATTCGTGAAAACGAAATCCCTGTCCTGTGCGCGGCTTGCCTCATAATCGTAACGTATACCCGGGATGCCCGAATTGCGGGCATCCCTTTGCCGTTGAAAAAAAGGAGAGCGCAATGGGGAAGAGTCTCTTTGAAAGTATGTACCTGCCGCTTCCGTCTCCCGTGCAGCAGATGAAGGAGCGCGGAAATTTAAAAGAGGCAGAGGCGTATTTACAGCATTTGCTGGAAACGGGAGACTGTCTCCCGGAGGAACGGCGGCGCTTCCGCGCGGAGCAAGAAATACTGCGCCGTTTGACCGCGGAATATCCCTACACAAGGGCGGAAGCGCTGGAACTGGTGCGGCGCTATGTTCCGAATTTTTCGGAGGCGGACTTTGATTCCTTGCTCACGGACGGCAGAATATTTTGGCGGTATCTGGACGGGGAAACTCGCTTTTTCGGCCGCTTCTTTGACTCGCTCTGTAAGACCGATTCCTTCTTTGCCGTAGCGGCGGAGAAGCAAGGACATCATGTTCCCGGCAGTGACCGCAAGTTGCTTAGCGAGAGCGCGGAAAAAATGCGGGCGCAGGGAGAACTCTCTGTGCGTATCACTGTGCGCGCGGAACTGGAATTGCCGGAGGAGCTTTATCGGGAAGGGGCTCTCGTTCGGGCTTTTCTTCCCCTGCCGCGGGTCACGGAAGAGCAGAGTGAGATTGCGGTCGAAGAGATGAGCGCCGGCGGACAGCTCGGTGCGGAAGCGGCAGAGCAGCGCGTGGTCTTCTGGGAGGAAAGGCTACGCGAAAACCATCCTTTCACGCTTCGCTACCGTTTCCTGCATACCGAGAGTTACCGCGATGTCTACGGACTTGCGGAGAGAATGCAAGCCGAGGACAGAGCAGAGAAGTGGGTAGAGCGCGAAGCAAACAAACAAGTGCGGAACGCAGAAAATACGGCTGAGAACGGAATGAGATCTTGTGTAGAGAACGGATATGACAGTGCCTTGTTTCCGCCGAGCGCATATCTGAAGAGCCTTGCGGCTAAGCTCACCGCGGGCGTGACAGAGCCCCTGGTCAAGGCAAAGTGCTTCTATGACTTCATCACAAAGAAGGTGCGCTACAGCTTCATGCCCTCTTATTTTTGCCTGGACAGGATGGCGGAGCGCTGCGCGATGGACCGCGTTGGCGACTGCGGCATTCAGGCGCTTTTGTTCCTCTCGCTCTGCGAAGCGGTCGGAATCCCGGCGCGCTGGGAGAGCGGGCTAAAGACAGAGCCTAAGTTTATCGGCGCCCACGACTGGGTGCGCTTTTTCACGCCTTCTTTCGGTTGGCGGGCTGCGGATTTATCCTACGGGGGTTCCGCTTGGAAGCGCGGAGACGAGCTCTTGCACCGCTTCTACTTCGGCAATGTAGACCCGTGGCGCATGGCGGCAAATGCGCGTATACTGGGGGAGACGGGCTTCCCGGAGCTGGAATTCCGCGCCGACCCTTACGACAATCAGGTGGGGGAGATGGCACCTGACGGGTGCGGCCTTCGCTACGAGGAATTCCGCCGTCGAAAAGAAGTGCTGCGGGCAGAAGAAATACCGCATGTGATACGTTCATAAGGAGCGGGAAAAGATGAGGGATAGGAGTTTTAACAGCTGGATGCAGCGAGTTCTCTTTCAAAATTACGAAGACTGGCATATGAAGGAGCCGAACTATAACCGGAACGGTTTTAATATAATCGGAATCGATAACACGCTGAAAGCGATGCAGGACGACTACATTCCGTACATGGAACTGACCCCGCCGCAGGCAATTCAGGGTTGCACGCGGATGAAGGTGACTGTCAACAAGAAAGAGGACGGTGTCGACTTATATCTGGATGTGGATGGCAAATCCTATATGATTCCGGCACTCGGCTATCCGGAGGCAGTGCGGATTTTGCGGAACTTTGTGAGTCACTTGAAGCTCCCGGAAGCAAGCAGATATATCGAGGTGCAACGTGTAGACGGCAAGGCGATACAGGCGGATTTTCGAAAACTCGCTCTGCTTTTGCTCGGTGACAGCGAGCAAAGCAAGCGCTTTTTAAAAAAGCAGAGGCCTGACAGCATCGAAGCGGCGGAAGAAGCGCGGAATGCGCTTTACGAGGAGATGCTTAAGCAAAGAAAAGCGGTTGAACTTGAGTGGAAGTGCGACAAGGAGAGTTTCCTCGCGTTGGTCGGGGAACTCTGCAAGGCGCGGAAGCTTGCAATCCGGGAAGACGGTCTGCACGAGGCGCCCGGCGATATAGAAGGCTGGTGCCGGGAACTAAGTTCACAGTGGAACGATGACTGCCTCGCGGAGCTTGACATGTTCAGTGAGACGCATGGCTTGTTTCTGCTTGAAAGGGAACACTGTGATGAGGCGGTACGGTTGGCAGAGAACCTGTTACTGACCGTCAAAATATACGGAAGCGGGGAGGAAGCACGAAATGTTTGATTCACTGAAGAATTTTTTTGGCGGCAAGAAGCAGCCGGACGGATCGGAAGCGCAGCAGCCGGAATCGCAGCCGGAAAATGCACCGAAAAAAGCGCCTTTGCGCTTTACGCTGATGGCGGAGCGAGTTGTGCCTGATGCCGGGGAGCGCTTTTATGCCGAGGGGGAGCTCTTCGGCGAGGCCGCGGTCGGTGAGCGGGTCACGGTTTTACACCGCGACGGCAACATCTCCCACCCGGTCTTAGAGGTAATGCAGGGAGGCGGTGCAAACACGAAGCTCTTCTTTTCGGGAAAAGAGGGCTTATCCCTTGATTGGACCTACGCTCTGATTACGAATATACCGTATCAGATTGAGGTCGATGTAAACCGGCCGATTGAAAACCCCTATCTCCTTGGGCTCACGCGGGTCGTGTTTCGCTTTCAGCAGGAGTGGGACTTTCTGAACCTCTTTTTCCGTGAGCTGGTGCGAAGCCACTACCTGCTCGCGGTGCGAACGGACGGAAGTCTGCCCGAGGGGAGCGGCACGGTGACGCTGAAAAAGGGCATGCAGTTCGGCATTGCCCGCGTCACTCTGGATGAGGGTGAGAAAGCACTGCCGGTCTATACGGATTGGGACGCCATACGACAGATGGAAGCGCAGGGTGCAAACGGCTGGAAGCGGGAGACCATGGTGCTTCATTTTCCGCAGATCATCGGGATGCTTCGGGAAAACGAGGGCTTTGTGATTAACCCCTACGGACCGCAACTATTCTACGTCTCGCCCGACATCATCCGCAGCATCAAAAATTCCCCCGGTTATCAGAGTGAGTTCGGGGAGGCCAAGATGCAGAGCAAAACCGTCGAGCGGGATAGCAAGATGATGCTCGGCTACCCGGCGGAAAACGAAGAGGTGACGGCTTTAAAGAGCGCGCTGCTTGCCTATGCAAAATCGCGGCGGGAAATTGCCATGCTGGACCTGCTCCTAAAGAGCGATGAGGACGGAACCCAGTCCTATCTCATCATATTGGATGTGCCGGAGGAAAACTGCCGCGCGTATTTTCAGGAGATTTACAATGCCTGCCGTCATCTTTTGCATCGCGTCTGCTACATGGATTTTGTGACCCTGCGGCGTGCGGGATTTGCGGACGGTGTGCGGACAGAGCCGCCGCTCTATGTCGCAGAAGAAGCAAGCCCTTTTTAGGACTTGCTTTTTGCTGCGCGGAGGAATGTGCCTTCTCATAAATTGAGTTCATCGGTGTATGCGAACTAGGTCCGACATCACCGCAGCAATCACGCAGAAGGACGCGAGAAAGATTGCCCTTGAGGACGCGGGACTCACGGAGGCGGAAGTTACCATAAGCGCCGAGAAGCTGGATACGGAAAACGGCGTTGCCGTTTATGAAGTCGATTTCGTGAAGGGCAATGTGAAGTACGAGTACGATATCAATGCGACAACCGGTGCAGTCTACAGCAAGAGCTCGGAGAACACCGCGGTTCCCACGACCGAGGCAGCGGCACAGCCGAGCGAGGCCGAGACCGCGGCAGCAAACGCGACCGTCGCGCCGACGGCAGAGAACCGCAGCAACAATAACTATATCGGCTTGGAAAGAGCAAAGGCGATTGCGCTTGGCGATGCGGGACTCTCCGCAGCTTCGGTTACCTTCACGGAGGCGAAGCCGGATTTCGATGACAGCGTGCCGAACTATGACCTGGATTTTTATACCGCAACCCATGAGTATGACTACGAGATCGATGCGCAAACGGGTGCCATCATGGATAAGAGTGTTGAAGTGAACGAGCACGCGGTGCGGGAGACGAAGCCCGCGGCAACCGAGGCGGCTCAGGGCTTCATCGGCGTGGACCGTGCGAAGTCGATTGCTTTGGGACACGCGGGTGTCTCGGCATCCTCGGTAGCCTTCTCCAAGGCGAAGCTCGACGACGATGACGGCAGAGGCGTGTACGAGATCGAGTTCTATGTGGGAAACACCGAGTATGATTACGAGATCGATGCGCACTCCGGAGGCATCATCGAATATGATAAAGACCGCGATTGATCCTTACAGAGGCCCCGTTTCGGAAAATGATTCCGAACGGGGCTCTTGTTCGTTGATTGGCAGCGCGAACGGCGTTACAATATACCTAGAGATGACATGGAAAAATCGGCCCGATTGAATGTAAGCGTCAGGCCGATATTCAGATCGAATATAGGGAAATTTGTCTGTAGAAGGTATGCGAAGTGAGGGGCAATTATGTTGGATCAAAAGGGCTTTGATCTTTGGGCAGAGGACTATGATAAGTTTGTGGGGATTTCCGAGGAAAAAAACACCTATCCCTTTGCCGGATACAGAGCAGTGCTCGGAAACATCTATCAAAGTATTATGCGAAAGCCGAAAGCTGTTGTTCTGGACCTTGGCTTTGGAAGCGGAAGGTTGACGGCCAGGCTGTATGAAAAGGGCTGTACCGTTTATGGGCAGGACTTTTCGGAGCATATGATCGAACTTGCCGCGCAAAAGATGCCGGAGGCGAGGCTCTATCAGGGGGACTTTGCAGAGGGGCTGGCAGAACCGCTCCTCAGAGAACGCTATGACTTTATCATAGCGACCTACTCGCTACATCATCTAGGTGATGAGCAGAAGCTTCTGCTTTTGCAAGCCCTCCGCAAGCTGCTGAACCCGGGCGGGCAGCTTTTAATCGGCGATGTGATGTTTGAGGACCGGGAGAAGCTGGAGCAGTGTCGAAGGGAGGTGGGCGATGCCTGGGATGAAGAAGAGATCTACTTTGTTGTGGACGAACTGAAGCAGATGTTTCCGGAGTTCAGGTTTGAGAAAATTTCGTTTTGTGCAGGTGTGCTGGAGCTTGACTGTGAGGCGTTGCGCGCAAGAGAATAAAGAAAAAAGAGCGGAGTGCCTTGTTTTGTTAAGGCATTCCGCTCTTTTTACGGTCAACAGATCAGAGTGTTGACCCAGTTCTTACGCACGACAGCACAGGCAGCCGCAAGGTCGTGTTTTTGCAGCGCGGAGATCAGCTCCTCATGCTGTTTGGGAGAACGACTTTTGTCGGCATCTGCGATATAGTACATGTTTTCAATTCGCGCCACACGGTTTTCAAGTGTCTCAATGAAGCGTTTTAAAAAGGAGTTATTGGATAAGGCAACAAAAACGCCGTGAAAGCGGCTGTCATGTAGACGTATGGTCTTTACATCGGAATCATGACAGGCTTTGGAAAACTTTTGATTGAGTGACCGGAGCTCAAGAATTACTTCATCATCGACAGAAGGGAAGGAAAATTCCAAGGCGAGGACATGAAGCTCTGCCAACATCAGATAGATTTCACCGGTATCCTGTTGTTTAATCGGGGAAACAATACTCGCTTTTCCGGGGTAGATATCGATCAGGCGCTGGTCGGCGAGAAGCTGCATAGCCTCACGCACGGGAGTGCGGCTGACGTTAAAAAATTTGGAAATTTCCGAATCGTTGAGTTTTTTCCCCCGGTGCTAATGTGCCATCTATAATCCACTCGAGAAGAGTTTGATAGATGCGCTCCTTCGCCGTGCGAGGAGGTTTGGGCTGATTTGATTTTGGAAGAGGCATGACAGGGGGCCTTTTATATCAAGAAGAAGTGTTGAAGAGGGCAATCTGTGTTGAATTGTAACGCAAATGGCGTTACAATCTTATAAGGAGGTGATTGTCATGGAAAAAACAGCGACATTAAACTTGAGGGTCAATCCGACATTGAAAGCGGATGCTGAGGCAATCCTCGGACAATTAGGTCTTCCGATGTCAACGGCAGTGGATCTGTTTTTAAATCAGATAGTGCTTACGGGCGGTCTTCCTTTCGCAGTGAGTTTACCCGCTGTGCCCGCCGGCATAGATGCACGTGGGATGAGCGAAGAAGAAATTCGCGAAAAACTACGGAGAGGTTATGAGGATTACCGGAGCGGAAAGGTGCAGGATGCCGCAAGTACATTTTCAAAGTTTCGGGATAGTCACAGAAAATGAAGCGCTATACGGTCCGGATTACAGATCAAGTAGTCGAAGACATGGAGGAGCTGTATACATATATCGCTGTTCAGCTTAGAGCGCCGGAGAATCCAATGAGGCAGTACGATCGAATTGCGGAAGCCATCCTCACGCTTGACCGATTTCCCGAACGTTTTGGGTGTTTTCACACCGAACCGGAATACTCTATGGGTATTCGCAGGATGGTGGTAGATAATTTTTTGGTCTGCTATGTCATCGAATCGGATGTTGTCACGGTAACGAATGTTCTGTACGGAGCTTCCGATGTTCGACAGAGATTGAAGAATCGTAGAGAGGGCTGAGAAGGACAGTCGTTGTTAGTGCATGAGTGTTTAGTCGCAGACTTTGAATGACGTGGTCTGCGACTTTTTTCGTGTTTCTTGCTCCTTGCTCCTTGCTAGAGCGGCTGTCAAACCTGTGCTAAAATACAGGTGTTGGAGAGTGATTTTTATAAAAAACACCGAACGATTTGTTTTTCGATGCGGATGAAAATAAAAGGGGAATGAAAGATGAAAGGCTATGCGGAAAACAAGGCATACGGAACGGTAGCACCGATCAAGGGTACGAATCCGAGGCAGCTTTATGAGCATCAGAAGCAGGCCATGGAGAATTTAAGTGTCATGGATACGGAAGAGAAGTACAGTACTTTGGTTGTACTCCCGACCGGAGGCGGTAAGACCTATACGGCATCGACTTGGCTCTTGAAGCACGCGATTGACCGCAACAAAAAGATTCTCTGGCTGGCACATCGCCACAGCTTGCTTGAGCAGGCCGCGGAGTCGTTTCAAAAATATGCGTATGCGACAACAATTCCGCACACGAGCTCCTTTACATATCGCATTATATCCGGGGCGGTGGCTCACGACCGCGCGGTTGATATCACAGCGAAGGACAATATCTTGATTGCGAGCAAGGACAGCATAGGGCGAAATCTTCCTGCCTTGGATTCGTGGCTGAAAGGGGAAGATGAATTGTACCTTGTCATTGATGAGGCGCATCACAGCACGGCAAAGACCTATCGCAAGGTGATTGAGTACCTTCAAAAGAAGGTTAAACATCTCAAATTAATCGGCTTGACCGCAACGCCGTTCCGCACGGGTGAGGAGGACGCGGGACAGTTGGGAAATCTTTACCTGAACGGCATGCCGGAGCACAAGGGGATTGCCTATAAAATTGATTTAAAGGAGTTAATCAAGCGCCGTATTCTCGCAAAACCGATTTTTACAACCTGTCTTACCGATGAGTCCTACGGACAAAACCTAGGCCTTGATGATTTGGAGAAGATTCAGCATTTCGATACGCTTCCCGACGAGCTGGCCAAAGCCATTGCGGAGAGCGCGGCGAGAAACAAACTGATTGTAAATACGTATCAGAAAAATCAAGACGAATACGGGCAGACCCTTGTATTTGCGGTGAATGTGGTACAGGCAATTACGCTGTCGAAACTCTTTAACAAGGCCGGGATTCCGGCTGATTTTGTGGTGTCCGCGATTCGGGACGAGTTGACCGGAGCCAACATCAATCAAGAGGACAATGAGCGGAAGATTCGGGCATATCAAGAAGGGAAGCTCAAGGTTCTGGTCAATGTGATGATACTGACGGAGGGCGTGGATCTCCCGCAGACCAAGACCGTCTTTTTGACACGCCCCACGGTATCGACCATTTTGATGACACAGATGATAGGGCGCGCGCTGCGCGGAGAGGCTGCCGGAGGTACCGCGACGGCGCACATCGTATCCTTTGTGGACAACTGGAATGAGCACATCGCCTGGGTTAATCCGGAGAGTTTACTTGCGGGCGGTGAGGATACCGACAAACAGGCAGAGCGTGAGGCAAGAGCCATCCGTATGATATCGATTAAGAAAATCCAGGAGTTTGCAGCCATCATGGATGATTCTGTCGATACGACAGCTATAGAGAGAGTGCCTTTTGACAAACGGATTCCGATCGGCATGTATATGATGTCGTATCAGGAACAGGAAGGTATGGATTTGAGCTGGCAGGTGATGGTTTATGACAGCACCAAGAAGGCATATCAGGGGCTGATGAAGGCACTGCCGGACTTGTTTGAATCATACGGAAACGATGACGAGTATCCGCCTGCCGAGCTTATCGATGAAATGGAAGAGCAGTGCAGGGCAAGCTTCTTTACCGGTGATATGATTCCCTCGTACGATCCGGAAGATATTCGCCACATTCTGATGTATTATGCGCAGCACAGTGAAGTACCGGCCTTCTATACCTTTGATGAGATTGAACACAGCAAGCTCGATGTGGCGCAGATTGCGCGACACATCATTGAGTCAGGCATGAATTATCTTGGGCAGACGAAGTATTTGAATGAACTCTGGGAACAAGGGGATGAAAATCTGCTGCGCCTGTTCTTCGGGATGAAGAGTTATTTTAGACGTCAAGTTGATATAGAACTTCAGAGGATCGTGGAACCGGAAACCTTCGAGACGAAAAATGTCAGTTACGGGAAGCGCCGCTTTGAGGATATGCCGCTCAGTGAGATGCGCAAATACCCGGGAGGTGCGGAGTACGAAAAGGCCCTGCGTGAACAGGCCTTTGCGAAAGCCAAAGTGAAGGGCGGAAACTATGTCTGTGCTTGTTGCGGAAAACAGTTTCGAAACCGCATTTACTTACAGGTAGACCACATCGTCCCCATGAATCAGGGCGGAAAAAGTGTTCCGGAAAATCTTCAGGTTCTGTGCAGGACTTGTAACGGGGCAAAGGGAGATCACTGATGGAGGTCTGCCTTACCCCGCTTGAGATGGCCTGCATTGAGGAGAGCATAGGCTTGGCGATAAAAGATACTTATGCGCTGGAGCGGCTTGTATGGACCTTCGAGAAGAACTTGCTCCCGGAGATTTATCGGGACAATCTTAAGAACTGGATGTTGGCCGTCCATTTTTGCGGCGCTTATCTTCACGACAGAGCGGCGCTTGCGTCGGAGTTTCCGCTCATCACAAAAGAACTGCAAGGGATAAACGATAAAAACGAGCAGTCTCTTCTCGGAACAAACCAAGCTCTGTTTGAGATGGAGTTTTATGAGCTGGAATTTTATCTAAAGCGCATGCGGATTGTGATTTTGTACCATGGGAAACAGGACTATGTCCGAGTGAAGCTCAAGACGCTTTTGCGGGCATACGGATATCAGCGCAGAAGTGCAAAGCTCATGGCGTTTCTCAAGCAAGGCATGGAACGCTACGGCCTGGTCTCCTTCCTGCGGGGCAATCAGCGCTGTGACATCGAAGAGATTCGCTTGGACGATATGATTAGTTTTCGCGTGAAAAGTGAAAGAGGCAATCAAAGTTTAAGCAAATCGTAACGGAAACTTACTTTGCTTTCGAAGCCAAAAGAGAGACAATTTACTTACAGCTGTTTCAAAGCAAACAGAGACTCATATCGAAGTGCTATGGTATTTGCGTCTATGGCGCGGCAGCGCGAAAGCTTGTTCGCTTCCGAGGAAAGTGTGACGGAAGACAAGGAGGAGCAATATAAAAGTCATTCTCATCAGACATTGCAAAGTAAAATATGACTGGCGCAGGTTTTACAGCTCGGCGGAGTTTGACCGGGCGTGTCGAGAGTACGACAGAGCTCCGATTGAAGCCGCAAAGCCGTCGGCCATTCAAGAGGCAGTGGGCGCTGTTTACATCAGTCGCTTAGAGCGAAGCAAAAGCACAGCGCTTTGCTTCTTTGGTAAAGCGAAATTAAAACAGACGGAACTCTTGGATGAGGTTCCGCTAAAATCAGCTTTTGATACGGAATTGCGCTTGCCGTTATGGTTTTGGAATTTGACGGGGAGAATCCAGTGGTTTTTGAATCGTCCGAGGCAAGCAGAGCCCAGGCGCCTCACAGAGCAGAGAGCGAGAAAATTGGTCGCGAAAGTATGCGTCGCGGGAGAGGACTGCATCCTCGTAACGCATGGATTTTATATGCATACCTTGGTAAAAGAGTTTCAAAAAGCAGGGTTCAAAACGAAGCAGCGCAGAGCGTATTACCAAAACGGGAAAGGAATCACACTGTGGCTTCCGACGCCAAAAGAGGGACAAGCATGAGCAGTAACATTTCGGGACAGAACGAAAAACTAACCGGTTTTTTGCGCCGGTTTCAAATTAAACTCAGATGCACTCTGGGAGCTAAGCTCATCGGCATCTATATCCACGGTTCGGTGGCACAGAATGCCTTCCGCTGGGAGCGCTCCGATGTGGATGCGCTTGCGGTGGTTTCGGAGCGGCTCACCGCGACCGAGCGCCTTCGCTTTGTGGATGAAGTTCGCGTGCTCAGCAAGGAAGGGCCTGCGAAGGGGATTGAAGTCTCTGTGCTCACGGAGAAGGAGCTTATCGAGGGGGCGCACCCCTATGTCACAGAATGCCATTATTCGCCCTTTTGGGATGAATATGTCCGCGAGGCGGGTTGGGAGAATTGGGATGAAGAATCGCGCAGGGATGAGGATATCACGAGCCATATCTTTAACCTGAGGCAGAAGGGCATCGTGCTCGAAGGGCCGGAGATTACGGAGCTTTTTCCCGTCATCTCCCGCGAGACTTTTATGGAGAGCATCGCCTACGATGAGCACGATGCGCCCGCGGACATGGTGGATTCCGTTATGAACCTCTGCCGCTATCATTGTTTTTTGCGGAGCGGGGCGCTTCTTTCCAAGGAGGAGGGCTTACAGCGAATGCTGCCCGAGCTTCCGGACTATGAAGCGTTTCTTCGGACGATACTGCGGGAATTTTACGCGGGTACCGTGTACTTAGACGAAGCGCTGACAGAAACGGCAGAACGCTTCAAGGAAGAGATGCTCACAAAACGAGCGAAAGAACGGACTGAACCGGATTAAAATCCACCGGCAGAATAAGGAGGTAAGTCATGAAACAATTCCGGAAAAAGAGTCTTGCGATGCTGACGGCGCTGGCACTGGCTGCGTCCGCGTTTGCGGCCTGTGCGCCGACGGCTGCGCTAAAAACAGTGGAAGCCGAGTATCCCGCGGCGGTTGCGGAGGGGAAGACGGCGGAAGATTTTGCGCAGAGCGACGAACATCGGGACTGGCTCGAGGCTTACCGTAAGAAGACAGCGGTTTCCGCCGCGTATCAGACGGAACTGCGGGGCTATTACCGCAATCTGTTGCCGAAGATCTTATACGAGGAAGATGAAAACACGGTCTGTTCGCCGCTCAATATCTATATGGCGCTTGCCATGCTTTCGGAAATCACGGACGGCGATACCAAAAAGCAGATTTTGGAGACACTCGAAGCGGAGGATGCGGAGGCCCTGCAAGGTCGCATCTCGGCGCTCTGGGAGAGCAATTATATCGACACGCCGCTTATTAAGTGCCTGCTTGCGGATTCACTCTGGCTCAATGAGTCCGTGCGCTACAACGAGGAGACACTGAGTCGCCTCGCGAAAACCTACTATGCGTCTTCGTTCTGCGGAAAGCCGGGCTCGGCGGAAATGGATGAGGCGCTTCGCAAGTGGACAGATCAGAATACCGGCGGACTTTTGACGGAGTACACCAAGAACTTAAAGCTTGAGCCGGATACGGTTTTGGCGCTGGTCACGACCATCTACTATAAGGCGGCATGGGTTGATGAGTTTTATGCCGCGGGCAACACAAAGGAGACCTTCCACGGGACAAAGGGCGATGCGACGGTTGACATGATGCACCAAACCGACACCATGGGCGTCATGGAAGCGGAGAATTTTACCGCAGTCCGCTTGCCGCTTAAGGACAGCGGCGACATGTATTTTTACCTGCCGAAGGAGGGCGTTGCGGTCAATGAACTCACGGAAGATGCGGCGGTCTTTGACGCTTTGCCGCCGACGGACACAGCGCAATGGACTTCGTACCGTGTGAATCTGACTTTGCCGAAATTCAAGGTTTCCGAGGAGACAGACCTCATGAAAACGCTTGCTGCCATGGGCATTACAGACGCGATGGATGCCGGTAAGGCGAACTTTGAACCGCTCACGGAAGCAAATAACAATTTCTTCCTGAATCGCGCGACACACGCTGCCATGGTAGAGGTGGATGAGCAGGGTGTGACCGGAGCGGCCTATACCATGCTGGCCATGGCGGAAGCGGCGATGCAGATGAGCGAGCCTCTGGACATTACCTTCGACCGCCCCTTCCTCTTCCTCGTAACCGCGGAGGACGGTTCGTTGCTGTTCTCGGGCGTGGTGCGGAATATCGAATAAGATAGGTTCTTGCAGTGTGCCTTTGACGCGGCTTCGGCTTCGGAGCCGCTTGGTTTTGAAAGAGATAGCGCAATCCGACTTCTTTATGGAGTCGGATTGCGCTATCTCTTTGCCTGCATCTTCCGCTGCGCTTAGGAAACGGTCAAAGATGCAAATTAGAATGGAAAAATTCTGTTGAAAACACTCGGCAAGCTGATATAATGTACATATACAATAAGTACACTTTGGCGAGGGGGGACGCGGTTTGGACATTGTGATCAGCAACAATACCGGAAAACCGATCTATGAGCAGATCACAACACAGGTAAAAGCCATGATTATAAGCGGGGAGCTGAAGGCGGGAGATGCGATTCCCTCCATGCGTGCGCTGGCAAAATCAATCCATGTGAGTGTCATTACTGTTCAGAGAGCGTATGAGGAGCTGCAAAGAGATGGCTTTATAGAAACCACGGTTGGCAGAGGCAGTTTTGTTTCCGCACAAAACAAAGAGTTCTATCAGGAAGAACAGCAGCGCATCGCCGAAGAACATTTGCAGATTGCCGCGGAAATCGGCCGAACAAACCGGATTTCGCTTGAAAAATTGAAGGAGCTATTGGCGCTGTTCTATCTGGAGGACGAATAATATGGAAAATATATTAGAGTTGCGGCAGGTCTCCAAGTCATTTCCGGGATCGAGTTTTAGGCTGGAGGACATCAGCTTTTCGCTGCCGTATGGCGCTGTGTTGGGCTTTGTCGGAGAAAACGGAGCCGGAAAGACGACCACAATCGGCTGTATTCTAAATACGATTGCGCAATACGGCGGCAGCATCAAATTATTCGGAAAAGAGATGCGGGATTCCGATACGGATATCAGAGAACGGATTGCTGTCGTTTATGACGGGGCTAATTTTCCGAGTTATCTGAATGCAAATCAAGTGTCGGATATTATGGCGGGTGTTTACAGGCATTGGGATAAGACGCTGTTTTGCCACTACCTCGAGAAGTTCAAATTGACGCCGACGCAGAAAATCAAACAGTATTCCAGAGGAATGACGATGAAATTGGCGATTGCAGCTGCCTTATCGCATCATCCGCAGCTGCTTGTTTTAGACGAGGCAACAAGTGGACTGGATCCCATCATGCGGGATGAGATGTTGGATGTGTTTCTGGATTTTGTGCAGGATGAGCGGCACTCTATTTTGCTGTCATCCCACATTACAAGTGATTTGGAAAAAATAGCCGATTACATTACATTTATCCACAACGGGAGACTGATTCTCTCCGCAATGAAAGATGATTTGCGCTATAACTATGGTGTGATGCGCTGCAGCGAGAATCAATTTCAGGCCTTGAACCAAGAGGATATGATGGCTTATCTGAAACGGGATTATCAGGTCGATGTGTTGCTTTCCGACAGCAAAGCCGCACAAAAAAAGTACAAGGATGCTGTGATTGACCATGTATCCATTGATGAGATTATGCTGCTGCTGATCAAGGGAGAACGGATATGAAGGGACTGTTGAAAAACAATTATTTCGCGACCTTGGACAATGCGAAGGCAATTACAGCTCTTATGGTTTTGCTCTGTGCGTTGGGTATTGTTATGAAAAATCAAATGCTACTCATTTCGTTTACCCTGTTTTGCATGGTCGGATTTTCGCTCATCTCGCTTGTGGGAAGCCTGAAAGAACGGGGCTTTAAGTGGGACAAGTATAAGCTGTCAATGCCGGTAAGGAGAGCTGAGATTGTGAGGAGCTACTTTCTGAGCCTGCTGCTCTGGCTCGCTTTCGGAATGTTGCTTGCCGGAAGCGGTATTGGTTTATCGCTGGTATTTCGGGGCTTTCTATTTGACAAACCCACCGATGTCTTTAATCTGTATGTTGGCGGGATTGGTGTCAGCTTGTTTGCGGGGGCAACCTTTTTTCCGCTGTATTGCTCATCGGGAGGAGAGGAAAGAGGCGAAGCCCTGTTGGTTATCAGCCTGCTTTTGGGCTTTGGCATCATTGTTGCGATCAGCAGCTTCATCAATGCACGCATCCCGACCCCGATGACAGCGCGGGGAACGATTGCGGTCGGAATTATGATATTGTCAGCTGCGGTGTGTGCATTTGTTTTTTCGTACGTACTGACGATCCGTATCTACCGGCGGCGGGACTGCTAGACGATTTCAGGAAACAGAAGGGAGAGTTCACCATGGGGTTCGACATCACCTATCATGCGATTCGCAGGGATGAGATGGAGCGCTGCTTCTTTGCGCCGATGAAGGCGTTAAAGGAGGGAGACAGCAGCGTGGCGGAGCGCTTTGCGGCGGCGTATCAGGCGGAACACGAGTCGTTTTACGGAGAGAAGTACCTGGATATCATGAAGACCGTTGCGGCCTGGGACATTCGAAGGGCCAGTGAAAAGGGCATACTCTACGGGATGGCGGTGGTCAGCGGTTTCTTTACCGAATATCAGTATGTCCGCGGCTCGGCTTACTCTTTCCTCATTGAGGAACATCCGGAGATGAAGCACTACTGCAGTCCGTGGAAGAGCTTTGTGCCGGAGTGGATCCCGGAACCCGACCATGACATCTTAAGTGAAAACTATGCGGCCGGCATCTACATGGCTCCGGAGCAGGTGAAGTCTCTGCTTCGGGATTACGAGGGGGATGCAGGCGTGCGGAACTGCCTCGAGACCTTTTTCGGTGACAACCTCGCGGTATTTCTGACTTCGCTCCGTCAGGCGAGTGCGTCGGAGAGCGGTCTCATGGAAGCGGCCGAGGTCATGGAGGTAAATCCCTTTGATCTCAACAAGTCGACATGCTACTCGGACATTCGTCTCTGTGACCCGCAGGGTGCTTTCATCTATCAAAAAGTCGCAATCGAGCAGGTGAAAGCCGCGAGCGGAATGGAGGCGGAAGAAATCATAGAAAAAGTGAAGTACGAAAAGCACCATTACGAGACCCCGGCGGAAGAAACAAAGACGGCAGAGGAAGAGGCGCGAGAGCCCGAGAAAGCTGCAGAGAAAAAGCCCGGTTTCTTTTCAAGGCTTTTCGGGAAAAAGTGAGCACATGAGAATCGAACATGTGGCTCTCTATGTCTCCGACCTGGAGCGCGCGCGGACTTTCTTTGTCCGCTATTTCGGCGGAAGCTCGAATGCACTGTATCACAATGAGAAGACCGGCTTTCGCTCCTACTTTATATCCTTTTCGGACGGCGCGCGTTTAGAACTTATGACCAAGCCCGACTTGGCGGTACAGGATAAGGTGCTGCTTCGCGCGGGGTATGCACACCTGGCCTTTTCGCTCGGAAGCAAAGAAAAGGTGGATGACCTGACAGAGCAGTTGAGAGCGGCGGGCTATGAAGTGATCAGCGGGCCGCGCACCACGGGGGACGGGTATTATGAGTCCTGCATTCTGGATTTTGAGGGAAATCAAATCGAATTGACGGTGTAGTAAGACACAGCAAAACACAAAGAAAAAGAGCGACAGCCGTGCCCAAGGGAGCAAGCGGCTGTCGCTCTTCTTGTTTCGGCAGAAGTTCTTGTAGGCGATTTGTTTTATGAAACGGTTCTGTGCGGGGGGAAGCGGAAACAAGGTGGATTGTGGATAAAGCACAGTATAACGACGATGAAAAGGGCTTATAGTCAATAAATAGACAATATATATGCGGAAGGTAAAATAATAGTTGGAAATAATGATGTATAATATCGCTTAAATGTTGAATTAATTGCGCGAACTGTATATGATAAAGAAAAGCAAAGTTGCAAAGAGAGACTTTATTGTAAGTGAAGCTTGCTCTGGGGCTACCTTTAGACAGAACGCGGGCGCACAGAAAGGAGACGGCGGAGACAAGAGCGGAAGGAGCGGATTTTCGGAATTAAGTAGGAATCAGACGGAAACGGAAAGCAAAACGTTGTGCGGAGGTGCAATATGGGAGAACAGGTAAACAAAACAAAGAAACGCGGCTCGATTAATGCTTTTGTCATTGTGTTTCTCGTCATTGTGGGATGCTACATTCTTTCGCTCTTCATCAGCCCGGGCGCCTTTGAGCGCGAGCAGCTGAACGGGCGCACGGTGGTCATTGCGAATTCCTATCACGTCACGGATAAGATCTATCTGGGCCCGCAGGCAATCTTCCAGGCAGTGCCGAACGGCCTGGTCTCCTCGGCGGGTATGATGTTCCTTGTCATGCTGGTCGCGGGTTGTATCGAAGTCTACAAGAGAACCGGCGCACTCAATAAGGGCGTTGCGCGCATCCTATCGAAGTCGGAGCGCGTGGGACACGAGAAGATACTTGTGCTCATCATGATTATTTTCGGCGCACTGGGCGGTTTCCTCGGCTGGAACGAACAGATTGTGCCCTTTATACCGATTGTGCTCTCGCTCTGCCTGGCACTCGGCTACGATCTGATGACAGGCATTGCCTGCTCGGCGATGATCGATATGATCAGCTTTTCGTTCTCGCCGACCAGTGTGTACACCGTCGGTATCTCGGATGAAATCGCGGAGCTCCCGATGTTCTCGGGTTTCCTGTTCCGCTTTATTCTGCTCTGCGTCGCAGACTTTATCATCATCCTCTATGTCCTTCGCTATGCGCGCGGCGTGCGGAGCGGAAAGATTCAGTCGCTCACCGCGGACTTAGACAGCGACAAGTTCCGGGTCGATTACTCGCAGGAGATGCGGGAGCCGCTGACCGGCGGGCAGAGTCTTTCTCTGCTTTTCTTTGTTGTGGTTTTCATCACAGCCATCGCGGGGGTGGCGAAATTCGGTTGGTCGATGAATGACCTCTCGGCCTGCTTCCTTTTCACGGCGATTGCGGCGGGCTTCATTAACCGCATGGCACCGAACGATATTGTGAATGCAATCTGCGCCGGTGCGAAGGACGGCCTGGTGCCGGCCCTGGTGATAGGTCTTGCGCGCGGCATTCAGTGGATACTCACGGCGTCCGGCATCATAGACCCGATTATCTACAGCATTTCGATGCCCTTAAAGAGCCTGCCGGGACCGGTCGCTGCGATTGCGGTCATGTTCGTGATTGCGATTTTTAACGGTCTCATCACCTCGGGTTCCGCGAAAGCCATGGCACTCATGCCCATTCTGATTCCGCTCGCGGATTTAATCGGCATGACGCGGCAGACGATGATACTCGCTTTCCAGTTCGGTGACGGTCTCACGAACTCGCTCTGGTTTACGAGCGGCACCCTGCTCATCTTCTTAACGATTGCGGGCATTCCCTTAAAGAAATGGTGGAAGTTTGTCACGCCCTTGATTACGATACTCTTTGTGGTCTGTATGATTGCCTTGATTGTCGCGACCAAGATTCACTACGGGCCGTTCTGAGCAGGGGACAGAGCACAGCGGTAAAGGCGAGGGCATATGGCGGGTTCGGCGAAGCCGGAAAAGGCGTGTGCCTTCGCGCGGCAAAGGGTAAAACCGGCCGGGACACAGCGAAGTTCACAGGCTTCGCGTGTCCGCGCGGCGAGGAGAAAACAGCTGGGGGTAAGTTTTTATGATAGACATTTTGGCAGAGGGAACTGCGCTTAGAGAGGAACTGGTGGAGCTGCGCCGCTATTTTCATGCGCATCCGGAGCAGTCCTGGCAGGAGTTCAACACGCAGAAAAAGATTTGCGAGTATTTGGATGCGCTCGGCATCCCCTATGTGAAGGTCTGTAAGACCGGTGTGATTGCGACTGTAGCGGGGAAGCATTCCAAGGGGAAGGTGCTCGGCATACGCGCGGATATCGATGCGCTGCCGGTTACGGAGCTTTCGGAGGTCGCATGGAAGTCCGTGAACGAGGGCTGTATGCATGCCTGCGGGCATGACACGCATATCACCATGCTGCTCGGCACGGCCAAGCTCTTAAAGAAGATGGAGGATGAGCTCACGATTACGGTGAAGCTCTTATTCCAGCCCGCGGAGGAGTTCATTGCGGATAGCGGCGCAGGGCTTATGAAGGATGAACCGGAAGTCTTGGCCTGCGACCGCCTGATCGCCATGCATATCTGGAGTAAGATTCCTGCGGGCTATGCCTCGCTCCGCTACGGCCCCGTCATGTCGGCGGCGGATACCTTTGACTTTCACGTGAAAGGCAAGGGCGGACACGGTGCCCTGCCGCACCAGACAGTGGATCCGATTGTGGCGGGGGCGGAACTGGTCATGTCCTTGCAGCGCTTGGTCTCAAGAGAACTGAATCCGCTGGAACCCGCGGTGATCAGCGTGACTTCGTTTGTCTCGGGCACCACCTCGAACGTGATACCGGGAGAAGCGCACCTCATGGGAACCGCGAGAACCTTTAATCCCGAGATACGAGATCGCTATCCCGCGATGCTGCGCCGCGTTGCGGACGGCGTTGCCATGGCGACCGGAACCGAGATTCAGCTGGACTACCACCCGGGACCGCCGCCGACCATCAACGATGATGCCTGCGTGGACACGGGGCGGAGAGCGGCGGAACGGGTTTTCGGAAAAGACCATCTTCTCGACTGGGAGCAGCAGATGGGCGGCGAGGACTTTGCCAAGTACGAGGCGCCGAAGTGCCTTCTGTTCCTCGGCGGCGGTTTTTCGGAAGAGGCGCGGCGCTACCCGCAGCACAGCCCCTACTTCGATATCGATGAGAGTGCCTTGGAACTCGGTGTCCGCTACTTCTTAGAGTATGTGCGGGAGTACAGTGAGGAGCAAGAATAAAGAGATATCCTTCGCTTGCGGTAGCAGGAAACAGTAGTCGGGGATAAAAACAAGAAAGCATAGCGATGCAAAGAAATGAGAAGTATGTGGGAGATAGCGCCAAGCAAGCGAAGCAGAAAACAGAGTCAGGTAAGAAAAGTGAAAACAGTGTCAGCAACAGAAGTGGAAATAGAATTGAGGAGCGACAGCATAAGTAGCGCTTATCGGATGTATCACTTGCCTGCACCGAAACGGTGCAGGCTTTTGATGATTCGCTACGGAGTATCGAAGGAGAGAGGCATTGCGGAAATCATATCGTGAACTGACAGAGGAAATTAAAACGGACGGGGAGAGGCTTAAACTCATTGCAGCGCTCGGGAGCAGCGAAGACCTCGCCTATCACTATGCGCTCATCTGTGAGGATTGGGCGGCGGGCGGAAAACTCCTGCTCGAGAATAGCTTTGACCGGCACGGGGAAGCGGGAATTGTCTTTCTGCTTGAGCGGCTCAGAGCGTTTGGGGCGGCTTCAAAAATGGGCACAAGTTCAGAGGAAAATGCAGCTGCCGGTACAGCTACCGATACCGCTTACCTCGCCGCCAAAATTCTCTCGCAGTTAAGACACAGGGACTTTTATGCCGCGCGCGCCAAAGAACTGGCAGCACTTCTGACCGCAAGATGGGATATTTCGGATATCGCGCTTCGAAGAAAGCAAATCATTGCCCTCGGTTGGATCGGCTCTGAGTCGGAAATCAATCTTCTGATTGACTCTATGCAGAGCGATTCGGATGCGCTCTGCCGCGCCTGGGCGGCTGCCGCGCTCATGCAGCTCTCGTTCCACGGTGTGGCGGCAGATGTTCTGCGGGAGAAAACGAAGGCGGTCTTTGCGGCGGCAATACAGAAGGAGGGTGACTTGAATGCTGCCGGCATTATGATAGAGGCGGCACAGACACTCTTTGGAAAGAAGTGGATATCCGCTGCGGCAGCAGAGGCGGCAGAGCCCGAGTCGATTGAGAAGGCGAGAAAATCGGCGCTCCGTTTTCTCGGCAAAGCCTGAATTCCTTGTCGCCTTTGATTGCGTTGTCTATATGCTTTGTCTATAATGAATTCGGTTCAAACTGTCGTATACCGGGCATTTAAATGCTCTTTTGCCGCACATTACATCGATTTTAAGGAGGCATTGGGCGGGGGACGGCAGAGCAAGGGTTTTCGGAATAGGAGACGGAATTCATGAAAAATCAGACAAAACAAGCAAGGGAGTTAAGAGACAGCGGAAGGAGCAAGCCGGGAGCAGCTATCCCGATTGGGCACGTTCTGCTCTTGCTCTTTGAATTATTGGTGGTCGTGCACGGCTTCGCGGACGAAGGGCTTTCTACGCTCCGCTTTTATACGACAGATTCCAATCTGCTCTGTGGTATAGCCTCGGCGCTCTATCTTTGGACGTATTTCCGGGGCGGAAACGTGAAAGGGAGCGAGGCAAGGCTGCTTTCACTGCTCCGCTTTATTGCGACAAGCTGCCTGCTTGTGACCTTTACGGTGGTGTTACTGGTACTCGGCCCGGAGAACGGTTTTGCGCATGAGTTCCTCGATGGAACGAGACTATTCAGCCACCTTCTCTGCCCGTTTTTATCTCTGCTTTTATTTCTCTTCGGCGATGAACCAGCATCCTTTTCATACATCTCCCGCGCGCTCTTTACGACCCTACTTTATGCCGTGCCCATGATACTTTTAAACGCGGCGGGAGTGGTCTCCGGTCCCTACAGCTTTTTAAAGGTGCGGGAGCAGAGCCTTGCCTCTACGCTGTTCTGGATTGTGGTGATTCTCGGAGGAAATGTACTTTTGGCCTGTGCTGCAGTTCTGTTGCAAAAAAGGTTTTTTAAGAGATAAAATACATATAAAAGATGAATTTATTCACCGGATGATTGTGTACTTTGACTATACGCGAGAGACGACTGCTCCATCGTTATTAAACTAACAATGCAGTGTAAATGCCAATATTCACCGCTAAAATAAAACAATGGCAAAATTTGCAAGCAATTTTGCGGTGAATCATTGACGCTTCAGAAAATATCGTGTTACCATGACCGTAGTTTCAGAAGGGCATTACAAAGAAATGGAGAGATTATGGGTTTTATTCAAGGGTTGGGCACCAATGCGGTATTCATGATTTTTCTGACGCTGGCATGCGGTTATGCATTCGGCAGGATTAATTTTGCGGGCGTGAAGTTTGGCACATCCGGTGTTTTGGTGATGGCGTTGATTTTCGGCGCTCTGGGCATGGAAGTGCCGGCCATCATCGGCACAGCCGGTCTGGCACTGTTCCTCGCGTGTGTCGGTCTCTCGGCGGGGCCGTCGTTTGTCACGAATCTGAAGGCAAATTTCTGGGGTTTTATTGCGACGACCGTTGCGATTCTGGTAGCCGCGGGCGGTACGGTCATCATGGCGGTCAAGGTTTTCAAGCTGCCGGTTGACCTTGCACTCGGCGTCATGGCGGGCGCTATGACATCGACCGCAAGCCTTGCAACCACGAAGGAAATCTTCGGCGATCAGTCCGCGGCCGGTGTGGGCTACGGTCTTGCCTACGTATTCGGCATTATCTCGGTCGTGATGTTCGTCCAGCTGGTGCCAAAGTTCCTGAAGGCGGATGTCGATGCGGAGAATGCAAAGCTGCCGGATGCACCGGTCTCGAAGAGCGAGGGCGACAAGTCGCTGCTCACGGTCGACGGCCCGGGCGTGTTCGTAGTCTGCGTTGCGATTGCGCTCGGCGCGCTGATCGGTGCCATCAAGGTTCCGCTCGGCGGCGGCACGAGCTTCTCTCTCGGTACAGGTGGCGGCGCTATCATCGCAGGTATTTTTGTCTCGGCAATCGGTCACTGCGGCAAGATTAAGCTGACCGCGCCGAAGTCGACGCTGATGCCGCTTCGCGATCTCGGCATTGCATGGTTCCTTTTGCAGAACGGCGCGGGTGCGGGCCCGAAGTTTGTGTCGACGCTGCAGCAGTACGGCATTATGCTGTTCCTGGTCGGTGTGTTTATGAGCATGGTTGCCATTCTCTTCGCGTATGTGGTGGCGAGATATTTCTGCAAAATGCCGCTCTTCGGTGCCCTCGGCGCAACGACGGGCGCAATGACTTCGGCACCGTCCTTAAATGCGTTGATTACTGTGACGGGCAATGACAAGGTGGCTTCTTTCTATGCTGCCTGCCAGCCGGTTGCGACGGTGGGACTTGTGATTCTGCCGAAGCTGCTCGTGATGATGCTCGGCTCCTGAGTTTATTGTACAAGAGCAAAAACAGAAATTTTGAACCGCTGTTTCGTGAAAACGAGACAGCGGTTTTTGGCACCCATTCGCCTTGACAGGCTCTGCGGCGTGCAGAAAGATAAGGACAGGAAGTGACAGAAAGGAGGTTAGCCATGCTCCAAATCAAAAGTCTTACCATAGAACATCGGCGTGACTTGCGCGTCATTTTGGAGAATTTTAATCTGGTTCTGAATACGGGAGACAAGGCGGTTATCGTCGGGGAAGAGGGCAATGGGAAGTCTACTCTGCTCAAGTGGATTTTTGACCCTGCCCTTGTCGCGGCCTATGCGGAGTGCAGCGGTGAGCGCATTTTGGGCGTAGAGCGGCTTGCGTATTTGCCGCAGGAACTGCCGGGCGCGCTGAAAGAGAAATCCGTCTACGAATTTTTTTCGGCTACAGATGCGTTTTTTGACTGCAGTCCGAAGGAGCTTTCGGAGTTTGCCGGACGCTTTCGCCTTTCACCGGAGTTCTTTTACGGAGAGCAGCGCATGGATACACTCTCCGGCGGCGAAAAGGTGAAGGCACAGCTACTCCGCATCTTTTTGGAGCGGCCCACGGTACTCCTGCTCGACGAGCCTTCGAATGACTTAGATCTTGCCACGCTCGAATTATTGGAAAGTCTGATCAATGCGTGGGAAGGCATTGTCCTCTTTACCTCGCACGATGAAACCTTGATTGAGCGAACGGCGACTGTGGTGATTCACTTAGAACAGCTCAAGCGGAAAAGCGAGAGCCGTTATGCGGTGGTGCGAGACACGTACGCCCGCTACCGGCAACAGCGCGCGGAACTCTTTGCGCGAAAGACCCAACAGGCGGAGAACGAGCGCAAGGAGAAAAGACTCCGGGATGAAAAATACGCGCGGCTCTACAACTCGGTAGAGCGGGCGCTTTCAAGTGTTTCCCGTCAGGCACCGGGCGAGGGAAAGAACTTAAAAGACAAGATGCACGCGGTAAAATCCATGGGAAAGCGCTTCGAAAAGGAAGACGCGGAGATGACCGAAATGCCGGAGCAGGAGGAGGCTATCTTTTTCCGGCTCGGCGGCGAATCGGCAGTGATGCCGCAGGGTAAAACGGTGATTGACTATGCTCTTGCGGAACTGAAAACGCCGGACGGTGAGCGCCTGCTGGCAAGAGACATTCGCCTTACACTGCGAGGTCCCGAAAAGCTCTGCATCATAGGCGAGAACGGCGCGGGAAAGACGAGCTTGCTGCGCCTCATTGCAGAGAATTTGCTCGCGCGAGAAGATCTCCGCGCGCAGTATATGCCGCAGAACTACGAGGATCTGTTGGAATTAAATCGAACCCCGGTCGACTTTCTGGACAGCAGCGGAGATAAGGCAGTGCGCACCAAGATTCGCACTTATCTGGGGGCGCTTAAATTCACGGCAGAGGAGATGAATCACCCCATGCGGGAACTCTCCGGCGGACAAAAGGCCAAGGTCCTGCTTCTCAAAATGAGCCTCTCGGATGCGAATGTTCTGATACTCGATGAGCCGACCCGCAACTTTTCACCGCTCTCGGGGCCTGTGATTCGCAGCTTGTTGGCAGCGTTCCCGGGGGCTGTCATCAGCATCTCCCACGACAGAAAATATATCGACGAGGCCTGCACGCGCGTGCTGCGCTTGACGGAGACAGGATTGGTTCCTGCGCCGGAATTCGGCAAACAGAATTGAGAGCGTGTTTATGTTACAGAGACCGGAGTGCGTAACAGCCGGGGTGATGACTCGGTGCAAAGAAAAGGAGGAGAGAACAATGAAACACGGGAAAATAGGGATGAAGAAGCGGAGCGGACTCGGGCTTATCCTACTGCTGCTCGCTCTTCTCTTGGTCGGCTGCGGTGGAAAGAGCGGGCAGGAGACCTCAGGAGAGAGCAAGGAAAAGCAGCTCAGCGGCAAAGCGGAAGGGTACACGGAAGAGGAGTTGGAAGCTCTCTGCGGGGAGTGGAGCGCTGTCTACGGTCTCTTCACTTCCTATGAGGAAGACGGTGAGAAGACCGAGCAATTTTCCATGGCGAGCGATGATTCGATGGTTGAGAATGATCTTGTTCTCTACACGGAAAACGGAGCGCTTTACGCAGACTATCGGGATTCCGTGATGACTTGCTATCATCTTCCGATGGAGCGGGTAAAGGAAAAGCTCTACGAGGGCTATGAGGGCTACGACTGGTATCTGGTCGCGAAACCGGGGCGCTGGGAGGAAGTTCCTCTGCGCTTTGGACTGAATGATAAGGGAGAATTACTCCGCTTTAACGCGGGTGAGGAAGAGGGGGATAGATGGGAATATCAAAGCCTCTTCGTAAAAGACGACAGCGAAAACAGCAAGAAGACGGAGGCGTATCGCTACGCGCGGGTTGTCACGGTCTCGACTGCCGAGGAACTGGCGGCAGCAATCGGGAACCGAACAAAAATTATTCTGAAGCCGGGCGCTTACGATATCACGGCGCTCACGGCGGCGGGAACCACGGGCAAGGTCTCGGAGTCCTATGACACCGTAATCGATGTCCCGGGCTTTTATCTGGACGGCATTGAGAATCTCTGCATTGAGGCAGAGTCCGGGGAGTTGACGGAACTCTATATCACCGACTCCGCTCGCCCGGTATTGCCGATATACAATTCCGGCCATATTAAATTCAGCGGTATCACCTTCGGTCACCGGATTGAGCCGGGACATTGCAGCGGAAGTGTGATTTACCTGAGCGGCGCAAGCAACATTGATATCGAGGGCTGCAAGCTCTACGGCTGCGGAAGCTACGGCATCGAGGCCGACGGCGCCAGTGACCTTCGTTTCAAGGGCTCTGAGATTTACGGCTGCACCTACGGCATTATGTATTTGCGAAATGCATACTATCTGGATGCCGCGGACTGTGATTTTTACGACAACAGCGGGTATGAAATGCTGGATTTCTATCAGAGTTCGGGCATTCATTTCCGGGATTGTCATTTCCGCAACAACGGCAACAAGGACCATGCCTTCATGAGACTCGCGAAGTGCTGGGGGATCGAAATCGACAAATGCAAGTTCGATGACAATGTGTATGCGAAGTTTGCGGACAACGATGCGGAGGAGGATGAAAGCGAGAGCTCTCTCACCATTGAGAATACCGTTTTTCATGACGGGAACTGAGGATACAGATGCGTTCAGTGTTGCGAAATGAGCTTTGATGAAAGTACGGAACGCAGTTTTTGAGCAAAGAAACAGTGCAACAGGATTAAAAAGCGGCGGAAGCGCAACGAAGCGTGCTCCGCTGCTTTTTTGCTGTAAGCATGTTTTCGAATTTGCACAGAAAAGCCTACAAAAACACTAGGAATTAAAAGCCGAAACTGGCGGCAATTCACAAAAATGCAAAAGTGCTGTCTAACTTGGCGCAGAACGGTTGACGCTGTGAAAGCGACCGCATATACTGATAACAGTTCTTAATATTAATTTAAATTTTCGGAGGGGTCTATGGACTTCATGCAATCTTTGAGCGGCAATGCCGTGTTTATGATTTTTCTAACCTTGGTGCTCGGCTACGCATTGGGACGCATCAGTTTTGCGGGCATTGAGTTCGGTACTTCGGGTGTTCTGATTGTTGCGCTGATTTTCGGCGCCCTCGGCATGGAGGTTCCGTCTGTCATCGGAACGGCGGGACTGGGTCTCTTTCTGGCCTGCGTGGGACTCTCGGCCGGGCCTACCTTTTTCTCGAACTTAAAGGCAAATTTCTGGGGCTACATCGCGACGACGGCAGCGGTGCTGGTGGGCGCAAGCCTCACGGTGACCCTGGCGGTGAAGGTGTTCGGTCTGCCCCTTGACCTGGCACTCGGTGTCATGGCGGGCGCTATGACCTCGACCGCAAGCCTTGCAACCACGAAGGAAGTCTTCGGCGATCAGTCCGCAGCCGGTGTGGGCTACGGTCTTGCCTATGTCTTCGGTATCATCTCGGTCTTACTCTTTGTGCAGCTGCTTCCGAAGCTCTTAAAGGTGGATATCGCAGCGGAGAATGATAAGCTCCCCAAGCTTCCCGCGGCTAAGGCAGAGAAAGAGAAGGCGCTCATCGAGATTGACGGTCCGGGTGTGTTTGTTGTCTGCCTTGCAATTATGCTCGGTGCCCTCATCGGCAGCTTCAAGCTTCCGCTCGGCGGCGGCGCGACCTTCTCGCTCGGAACAGGCGGCGGTGCTATCATCGCAGGCATTGTGGTTTCTTCGATCGGCCACATCGGCAAGATTAAGCTGACGGCACCGAAGTCCACGCTCGTGCCTCTCCGCGACCTCGGCATTGCCTGGTTCCTTCTGCAGAACGGAGCGGCCGCGGGTCCCAAGTTTGTCTCGACCCTCGAGCAGTACGGTGTCATGCTTCTCTTGATCGGCGCGCTGATTAGCTGTGTGTCCCTGCTCTTTGCCTACGCGGTGGCGCGCTTTGTGTTCCGGATTCCGCTCTTCGGTGCGCTCGGCGCAACGACCGGTGCCATGACAGCGGCCCCCTCTCTGAACGCTTTGATCGGCGTCAGCAAGGATGACAGAGTGGCTTCCTTCTATGCGGCCTGCCAGCCGATTGCAACCGTGGGACTGGTGGTCCTGCCGAACTTCCTTGTTGCGATTTTGGGTGCTTAAGATAAGAATTGACGCAATAATGTCCTTGACCCTATAATGAGTCAACACAATAGTTTTTCATTCGCGAAAAGGAGGAGGACATGAGTTTCATTCAGGGGTTGAGCGGCAATACGGTATTCATGATTTTCTTGACCTTGGTGCTCGGGTACGCTTTCGGGCGGATTAATTTTGCCGGTGTTAAATTCGGCACATCGGGCGTACTGATTGTCGCGTTGATTTTCGGCGCGCTCGGCATGGAAGTGCCCTCCATCATAGGAACGGCCGGTCTTGCGTTATTCCTGGCCTGTGTGGGGCTCTCGGCCGGTCCTTCGTTCATCACAAATCTCAAGGCAAACTTTTGGGGCTTTCTCGCGACGACCGGTGCGATTCTGGTTGCGGCGAGCGGCACCGTGGTGCTGGCAGTCAAAGTATTTAAGCTGCCCCTTGATTTGGCCCTCGGTGTGATGGCGGGTGCCATGACCTCTACGGCGAGCCTTGCGACCACCAAGGAGCTCTTCGGCGATCAGTCTGCGGCCGGTGTGGGCTATGGTCTTGCCTACGTTTTCGGCATTATTTCGGTGGTCATGTTTGTGCAGTTGGTGCCGAAGTTCTTAAAGACGAATATTGAGGCGGAAAATGCAAAGCTTCCGGATCCGCCGGTTTCAAAGAGCGAGAGTGATAAGTCTCTTCTCACGGTCGACGGACCGGGTGTATTTGTGGTCTGCGTTGCGATTGCGCTCGGCGCTCTGATCGGCGCGGTCGAGGTTCCGCTCGGCGGCGGTACGAGCTTTTCGCTCGGAACCGGCGGCGGTGCCATCATTGCGGGCATTGTGGTATCGGTCATAGGGCACTGCGGAAAAATCAAACTTACGGCGCCGAAGTCCACGCTGGTGCCGCTCCGCGATCTCGGCATTGCATGGTTCCTGCTGCAAAACGGAGCCGGAGCAGGTCCTAAGTTTGTCTCAACGTTACAGAAGTATGGTATTATGCTCTTCCTCGTGGGAGCACTGATGAGCTGCGTTTCGATTCTGCTCGCCTACATTGTGGCGCGCTATCTCTGCAAGATGCCGCTCTTCGGTGCACTCGGCGCTACGACCGGTGCCATGACTTCCGCGCCCTCTCTGAACGCGTTGATTACCGTGACCGGAAACGACAAGGCAGCTTCTTTCTATGCGGCTTGCCAGCCGATTGCGACCGTGGGTCTTGTGATACTGCCGAAGCTTCTGGTGGCAATGTTGGGTTCGTAACAGAATAGGAATCGGAGAGCCGTGCGAATGCACGGCTCTTTTTTACGGCGCAAAATCGGTTATAATAAAGGTATCGCAATTCGATGGAAAGAGGTTATTATGGCACGATTTATTGCCTTTGATGTGGAGACCCCGAACCGTTTCAGTGACCGCATGAGTGCCATTGGCATTTCGGTCATTGAGGATGGTGCCGTGGCGGACTCCTATTATACTTTGGTAAATCCCGAGACACGCTTCGACTATTTCAATGTACAGCTCACCGGCATCAGTCCGGAGAGCGTGCGGCACGCACCGACCTTTCCCGAGGTTTGGGAGGAGATTGCGCCGCTCATGGAGAGCGGACTTCTGGTCGCACATAACGCCGTGTTTGACATGGGTGTACTAAGAAAATGCCTTACGGCTTACGGAATCGCATGGAAGCCCGAGGTCCCCTATCTCTGCACGGTGCAGATGGGAAAGCGCCTGTTACCCGGCATGAGCCATAAGTTAAATGTGCTCTGCGAATACTACGGAATCGAACTGGATCACCACAAGGCGGACAGCGACAGCCGTGCCTGCGCGGAGATTTTGCTGCGCTATTTGGAGAGCGGCGCCGACATCCGCCCCTTTATACGGAGCTGCTACCTATGAGCAAACGTTTCAAGGAGAAGTGAGAAAACGGCGCATCCAAAACGGAAGGGAGAAAAGTATGTACGACGATATCTTCATGATTGGCGGTGTATTTGCTGCGGTATTTACTCTGATTTTTATTGTGGCCCTTGTTTTGATCATCACAAGACTTGTGCAGGGCGTAAGCACCTGGCATAAGAACAATCAGTCACCGAAACAAACGGTTTCCGCCGTGCTCGTGGGAAAGCGAACCGCGGTCTGGGGACACAGCGGCACCAACACAGTCGGCAGTACGAATACCGCGTATTATCTCACCTTTCAGACAGAGAGCGGTGAGCGCACGGAGTTTAATGTGGATGGCAGGGTCTACGGAATGTCGGCCGAAGGTGACCGCGGACAGTTAAGCTTTCAGGGAACACGTTTCCTCGGCTTTGCGCGGCAGCAGGATCAGTATTCCGGAGGTGCGACATGATTGCGAGATACCGTCCCACTATTAAGCCACCTTTCAGCCTGCACGACAGAATCGTGCAGGAAATTGCGGATGCGGGGACATCCGTGTGCCTCTTTTTTGAGGAGGGCAGCCTTACGATTGAGGATGTAGACCCGGATTTTGTGGCGGTTCTTTTGTTGCGCCCGGAGAAAGAGCGCGGAGCGTTCGAAGGGAAGCGGATGTCGCTCAAACACTTTTTGGAGCGCTATCACGAGTACAGTTTTGAACTGGTTGATGAGCTCTACGGCTATCACACACTCACCTACAGCGGATATCTGAATTTGCCGGACGATGACAGCCTAATTGAGATGTCCCTGGAAGTCTACTACAGCGGCGAGCTGGTCTACGATACGGAGAGCTGAGAAAAGCTCGGAGACAAGAAAAACACCGCGAGACCACGCGCGGCGGAAAATGCGGTATCCGGATGCGAAGATACGGGCAGAAGATTGTTCGGTAGCGTTAAGGGGGGAACTACGGGAAATGAACAAGGAAGAACGTGCGGAAAATTGGTTTCGGAATATACCGGGGGAAGAAAAAATCCCTATGGAGAAGAAGATGGAACTCTGTGGGAGAGTGACAATTCCCATCATAGTGATCTGTCTGGGTATCTTTATCGCGGAGTATGCGCTGCTTCGTTTCTTCGGCGGCGGAACGCTCATTGATCGCGCGGCAGACTTTGTCAACGAAATGGCGCGCGCAAAAGGCAGAGTACACTACACGACAATCGCGCTCGCCGGTGTAATCATGATGTTTCCGTTTGCTGTTTTGCCGGTTACTGCGAGTACGCTTTACCGGCGGACTTGGCTGCGTAAACAGGCGGAAAAATGGCTGTCCGAACATGCGCAGAACGAGAACTGAGAAAACAAGCAAACAGGAACGCCATGCGAAAAGAAGAATACAAGGAAAACGGTCGTAAATTCGCATCAACGAGATGAGAGGATAAGTGTCCTACAAAAGGAGGTCTTTTCGATGGATCAGCACTGGGAAGCTTTATATCTTGCCGCCAAAAAGGCGTTGAATCCCAGGGTGATATCAAAATTTGTTGAGGCCGGAGGCGTCGCTGCGGCGGTGGAAACTGTCTCCGGAAAAATCTATGTCGGCGTTTGCGTCGATACGGCCTGTACGCTCGGCATCTGTGCGGAACGAAATGCAATTTTTCATATGCTGAGTGAGGGCGAATGTGAGATTCGACGTGTGCTGGCAGTCGGCAGGAGAGGAAACATAATGCCGCCCTGCGGGGCATGTAGGGAACTGATGACGCAGCTCATGCCGGAGCGTTACGGAGAAATCGAAATTATGGTAGATTTGGAAAACGAAACGGTAGTTTCCCTTGCGGCGTTGACGCCATCCTGGTGGATATAATCGGTGTCGGAAGCGAATAGGGACATTCGGAAGGGCGGAATTAAAAAACGGCGGGTGCAACCGACTTTTGTCAGCTGCACCCGCTGGTTTTGTATGCTGTTATTTCTTTGCTTCTGCTGTTATCGCTTTATTCTGCCGAATTCTTACGCCGTCACAAGATACAGAATGACGGCGACAATCGTGGAAGTGAGTCCAATCAGTGCCTCGAAGGGAATCAGCTTCATGCGGTTCTTGATGTCCATGTAGACGGAGCCGCCGGTCGCGTGGAAGAAGGAGCCGTGCGGCAGAGAGTCAAGCACAGTCGCGCCTGCGTGAATCATAGCCGCTGCGGAGAGCGCGGGGACACCTGCTGCGAGAAGCGTGCCCGAGAAAGTCTGGGAGGCAACGGTGGAGCCCGCGGTGGTCGAGGCGGTCGCGGCTGCCATCAGGATACCGGAGAGCGGTGCCAGAATGAAGGCAGGCATGTTCATGGCGCTGAGCAGTGTGGTCATATCCTTTTGGAGCGCGGATGCCTTGATGATGCCTGCGATCGTACCGGTTCCGATCAGGAGAATCGCAACGCCGATGACCTTCGAGAGGCCAAAGTCTGTGTACGGAATCAGGTTGCGGATGTTTCCGGTCACGAGGATGCAGACCAGACCGCCGAGCGGCAGCGCAATCAGCGGATCCACCGAAATCTTAGCGAGCGGACGCAGCGCGAGGAGCACAATGACAGTCAGCGGGCCTGCGAACGCCTGCAGAGCATTCGGGAGCTTTTCCGCCGGTGCCGCCTCGAGATCATTCTGCGAAATGCCGTCGCCCTTCTGCTTTGCAAGCAGAGAAGCAAGGACAATGGTCGCGATGAGCGCGCAGAGCGCCGGAATCAGGTTCTTCAACATCACAGCCGTGAGGTCAAGCTGAAAGGCCTCGGTCACGGCAATGGTATTCGGGTTCGGGGAGACAATGTTACCTGCCTTGCCGCCGCCGATCATCGCGAGCAGGATGCCGCTCTTCGAGAGGCCGGCGCGCTCACCGATTGCGAGGGCAATCGGTGCAACCGTGATGACAGCGATGTCGATGAACACGCCGACCGCGCAGATAATCATGGTCGCGACCGCAAGTGCCGCGATGGCGCGTTTTTCGCCTATGGTATCGACTATGGTTTCTGCGATTTTCTGCGCTGCGCCGGTCTTAATAAGTGCGCCCGCCAGAATACCGCTGGTCAGAATGCGGAGCACCGAGGACATCATGGAGCCCGCGCCGCTCACCATCGTGGAGACTGTGCCCGCAAGGCCGCCGCCGCCAATCAGGCCGCCGATTAAGGCACCGAGAATCAGACCGTAAGCCGGCTGAACTTTTTTGATAATCAGAATGATGGCGACGACCAGACCGATCAGTGCGCCGAGTGTCGTGAATTGTAAGTCCATAGGAATCCCCCTTATTTTCTGAGCAGGAACAGGCGCAGTGCCTGTTCGACCGTATCCGTCATATTCTGTCTTGCGTTCTCGGGCTCCATCGCCTCTTGGAGCGTCGAGATGCGGCGCAGTATCGGGAAAAAGGCATCGATGCCGTGTGTGTTGCAGGCAACCGCATCCGGGGTGACCGCACCCGCGAAGGCAATGACAGGCTTTCCGAACTGCTTCGCAATCTGTGCGACGCCGCTCGGCGCCTTGCCCATGACCGTCTGTCCGTCGAGCCGTCCCTCGCCGGTAATCACGAGGTCGGCATCCTTCACATAGTCCTCGAGGCGGGTTTCTTCGAGCACGATTTTAATGCCGGATTCAAGCCGCGCATCGGTGAAGGTCAAGAAGGCAAAGCCGAGGCCGCCCGCAGCGCCCGTGCCCGCCTCACGCGGATTCGCCTTCTCGTACTTTTCGCGCGCCAGTGCCGCGTAGTAGGCGAGCCACTTGTCCATCTGCATAATCATGCCGGGATCGGCGCCCTTCTGCGGGCCGAAGACCGCGCTGCAGCCCTGATCGCCGCAAAGGGTGTTGGTCACATCGCAGGCCACGCGGAAGGTGCAGTCCGCAAGCTCCGGAATGACCTTTTCATCCGTGATGCGGTCCAGAACCTGCAAGCCCTTGGCGCCGAAGGGAACCTGCTTGCCTTCGCTGTCCAGAAGCCCGTAACCGAGCGCCTGCAACATGCCGATACCGCCGTCATTCGTCGCGGAACCGCCTATGCCCACAATGAAGTGGCGGCAGCCCTTCGCAATCGCGTCCCGTATCATCTCCCCGACCCCGTAGGTCGTCGTGTTCAGCGGGTTGCGCTCCTTTTCTTCGACGAGGGTGATGCCGGCAGCCGCGGCCATCTCGAGGATCGCGGTTTTGCCGTCCTGCAAAATGCCGTAGACCGCGGTGACCGGCGCGCCGAGCGGCCCTGTGACGCGCACCTCTTGCAGGGTGCCCCCCATACCTATGGTGAGCGCCTCCACCGTGCCCTCGCCGCCGTCTGCGAGCGGCCGCACCAGGACTTCGGCGCTGCTGTCCGCCCTTAGAATTCCGGCGCGGATTGCATCGCCCGCCTCGAGAGAACTGAGAGAACCCTTGAGGGAATCAATGGCGACTACTACTTTCATCTCGTTTCCTCCTTGCTTCGTTTTCTGATGCCGCGTGACAGCCTCGGCTGTCGAACTATTGTTAGAATAACGGAAATGCCGGGCAGGGTCTATGTGTAAGAGACCAATAAGTGCTATAATTTAAGAGTAATATTTAGCACGGAGAACAAAGTGATGGCGGAAATCAGCAAAAAGACAGCCCAGCAGATTGTGGACAGCGTGAAAGATGTCTGCGGGCACGACGTGAATTTCATCCAACCGGACGGCAGCATACTTGCGAGCACAAATCCCGAACGAGTCGGCACCTACCATGAAATCGGGCACCGTGCGGCGCAGGGAGGTCAGCCGATTGAGGTCATGGAGAACGACAGCTTCTACGGCACGCAGCAGGGGGTGAACCTGCCCTTTTCGCACCACGGGACCATAGTCGCAGTGATCGGCATCACCGGCGTGCCGGAGGAGGTGAGAAAGTATGCTTACCTCGCCCAACGCATCACGGCTCTCCTGCTCCGCGAGCAGGAGTACGATGCGAGAAACCGGAACGCGCAGGTCGAGACCGACTACGTGGTGCGGGCGCTGAGTTCCGGGAAACCCATGAACCACGGCTTTTACTTAGACTTCCTTTCCTCCCACGGTCTCAGCGAAGAAGTGCGTTACCGCACCGTGTTGGTGCGCCTCTCGACGCGCTATAATCCGGCGAACCTCTCAATGGTGGAGCAGAAAATACTGACTGTGTTTCGTGAGACCCGGAGCCCGCTCTTTACCTTCCGCTTCCCGAATGAGTACATTTTAATTGTCCCGAAGGGGGACTTTCCGCCCCGGAAGCATCGATTTGAGCAACTTGCAGCGGAATTCCGGGAAATTCTATCGGTCGGCGTGGGGGCAGATCACAAGCTGGTGCATCAGAACCGTTCGTTTCAAGAGGCACAGATCGCGGCGCGCGCCGGAGATGAGAGAGGGGGCTACGCGGACTTTGAGCAGCTCGATTTGGAGCTGCTGAGTGGCTCCATTCCGGTCGCGGTTCGCGAGAGCTACGCGGCGCGAACGCTCGGAAAGCTGAGCGAAAAGGAGAGACACATCTTAGAAGTCTATTTTGCTGCGGACTGCAGCCTAAAGACGGCGGCGGAGAAGCTCTACATTCATAAGAACACCCTTCAGTATCAACTCGAGAAGATACACGCGCTGACCGGCTACGATCCAAGACTGTTCCGGGAAGGTGTAATCCTGTATCTCGGTCTGCAGCTTGGGTTTGGGAATGCAGAGGCGAATGCGGCGGGAACTGCGGCGGGAACTGCGGCGGAAAATGCCATGGGAACGACATCAGGGTTCTGACGGGGCACAAACGTGAATCGCAGCGCGTTCCGGTGCTGTGTATGCAGCTAAACGTGAATCGAAGCACAGACTGCCATATGATTTGCTGTTTCGGAGGCCGACACGACAGAAAAAGTGCCGAAGCAGGCGCGGTGGCTTGCGGTTTTCGGGGTAAAATTCTATAATAAAAAGAATGTAGACTTGAATCACGACAGGGTAAGCCGGAAAGCCAAGGAGGCAGAGAAAAAGTCATGTCAGACTTACGAATCAACTGGATTGACGAGTGGGAGAAGAAGGACGTAGATCTCGAAGAGCTGCGCCGCGCGTTGGAAAGCGGTGATTCTTCGCGCTATTCCGCGAGAGAATTTCGGGATATCGGCGCAAAGTGGAAGAAGTACGCAAAGCGCGGCGTGTCGAACCTGTATCTCTTAAAGGAGACCGAGGACGATAACGACGGCATCGCAAACGCCTACTACGCCTACTCAATCACGGACGGTGTGATTGCCGATGAGGATCTTGAACAGCTTCGCGCGGTTTGTGCCGAGAACCTGAGCACAAATGAGATGCGTGCGGTCTGCTCCTTCTGTAAACCGAACGAGTGGTGGGACACCAATCCGAGCTATCACACAAAGCTGGCAGAAAAAGGCGAGACGGAGTCCCTCTACAGTTTCCTGATTGTGAAGCTCTTCCCGGCGGGCATTTTGCTGACCTCGCGGAGTGTCAAAAAGAAAGAGTCTAAGAGCCTTGCCTGCTCTGCGATTGCCTGGGGGCTGAAAGAGGGCGGTCTCTTTAAGAAGGGCGCCTACATGAGCTATACCATTGACAACGAGCTTCTGTGAGTGAGCGGAAGCCAATAGAGGGGAGAAAAGATGAAGACATATTTTGATGACGGCGCAACCATGGAGTTTTCCAATAAAGGTATGCTCGGTGCGGGCTATACCCTTCGGATTGCGAAGGACGGTTTCAGCTATAAGAGCTTAAACGGTAAGGTCGATGTGGATATGAAGTTTGCGGAGATCGGTTCTCTGTTTCTGACAAACTACTGCAGCCAGAACTTCCACTACAGAGTCATGCTCCGCGACCTGAACATGAAGAATATGAGCGTCCCGGAGCTGGACCTCGACACCAGAACCTGGAACAACGGCCACAACGTTCGCGAGACGAAGCCGCTGCTCCTTGCCTTTGCCGCGAGCAAATTGGGAGCTGAATTTCCGAACAATCTGGACAGCCTCGAGACAGTGCTCGGCGCAACGCTCGGTGAGAAAATCATCCGCCTCTCGGGCGGCGTCATCATAGGTGCAAAGCATCAGGTGAAACTCGCGGACATCAAGAGAGTGAAGTGCGCGAGCAACGGTACGCTCGGAGTGCTTTGTGTTTACACGAAGGAGAAAGGCGGCTTCTTTGACATGCCAGATATGAAGCTCCCGCTCAATGAAATCACCTTGCCGCTCCTTGAGGCCGTGATGACCCGCAACACCGACAAGGGCATAGACTTTAGCCAGGGCAACGGCTTTGACCAGAAGAACTCCGAGTACATCATTATCCGCTACATGGATTCCGGCTTCTTTGTAAGCGGAGACGGCAGCTTCCGCGAGCCTTGGCAGGAGCTTGCCCACAAGCGCATTCAGGCATATAACTACGATGTCAATGCGCACTGGGGCGAGAAGATGGGCTGAGAGATATCATAAGTGAACAGTGAAAAGGAAAGCAGCTGCTTCAGAGATGAAGGGGCTGCTTTTTGAATAAAAGGAAGAGGAGATAAATATGCAAAAATTAGTTGAATTGTTCGAAGGGATGAATGTAAAAGATGTGTTAGAAGTTGTAGTAGAACTAGGGATAATAATGTCTGCTATAGCAGCTGTTATTCGATATCTCTCGGCGTCTCCTTTAGAAGAATTATATATGGAAGGAGCTGGGAAAACAGTTCTTAAATTGGTACGCATTTTGAAGAGAATGGTAAAGTTGGGGTTCTGCATATTTATTCTTCTGTTTATATTCTATTTGATTGTAAATTCTGTTTGTATACGCATTAAATTTAAGACAGTAGATGCAATGGCTTTGTTGATATTCATAGGAATAGTGGTATATTTTTTAATTACAATCAAAGATAGTGATGCGAATGACGCTTATTATATTATAATGAGATTCTTTCTTATTTGGCTCATTGAATTTTCTGTTATATTTTCACTAGTGCTAATTAATGCAAATATTGGAAGGTCTATACTTGCTATTGTGATGCAACCAAAAATTTCGAGTGAAATGCTTTTAGAATTAATAAAAAAGATATTGATTGTCGTTGTAATTGACGCGTTTTCCGTGATGTTCTTGGATGTAATTTCATATAAGAGAATAGCGAAATATGTCATGGCGAGAAGAGCGAGGATAGTATTACGAATTGCGGATAAATCAAATCCAGCTATACACAAATGGCTTTATGTTTATGAATTGATTGGCGACAATTTAGTGTGCGGAAAGGAAGAGGACTACAATCGTAATACTTGTATTGAACTAATTCCCATGACTGAATTGACAAGAGATGAAGGAAATCGATATACCTTATTACAGCTACAAGAAGGACATAATGAATGGAAAAGGAAAATATTGAAATTTAAATTTGAGCCCACAAGATCCTGGACTGTGGAACAAGAAGTGGTTAATAACACAGTGATTAGGACAAAATGGAAGCAGAATAATGATGAAAAAAGATAGAGTATAATGAAATGAGTTTAATATAAAACTATTTAAAGAGGGTGATGGAGAACTTAATTAGCAATTCGGAAAATACGTAAATTTGTTTTGGAGATATCTATGAGGTACATTCACCGGCAGATTGAAGATGTGGTGTACAAAGCGGCGCAAAGTTTCAAGGTGGTACTGATTACCGGTGCGAGACAGACGGGAAAATCAACGCTTTTGCGGGAGCTCTTCCCGGAGCGAAAGCAACTCTCCTTTGACGACCTCTTCCTCGAGGAACAAGCGAAGGAAAATCCGGAGCTGTTTATGATGTTGCATGAACCGCCGGTTGTCCTGAATGAAGTGCAGCGGGTACCGGATTTATTCCGCTACCTGAAGTTACAGTGCGATAGCAGCGAGGCAAAGGGGCAGTTCCTGCTCTCGGGATCGCAGCCTTTTTCGCTGATGCGGCTCGCACCTGATTCACTAGCTGAGACGAGATAATGTTCTTGCACTTCCGGTCCGGTACATTTGAATTCCTGTTCCCTTTTCCGACCAAAGTGGTATACTATAAGTGAATTTCGAAGCAATTTCGAAATTGACGCATCAGAGCCAATGTTTGAGAGAGCAATACGGTAAAAGGAGGAAAGAAAGCCATGAAGAAGAGACGCTACCTCCTCGCAGTTGTTGCGGCACTTGCACTGCCGCTGCTGGTATCCTGCGGGAAGAAGGCCGAGTCTGCAGAGACAAGCAAGGCAACAGAAAGTGCGGTATCGATGGCGGCTGCCGAGACAAGCAGCAGTGCTTCGATGAGCACAACAGGCGAGAGCAAGGAGGAACAGGAGACCATGGGCTATCAGACAATCGATCAGGATACGGCGCGGGAGATGATGAAGCAGGACGACGGTCACATCATCCTCGATGTGCGCACCAAGGAGGAGTATGACAGCGGTCACATTCCGGGTGCGGTGCTATTGCCGAACGAGGAAATCAACGGAACGAGACCGGAAATGCTGAAGGATTTGGATCAAGTGCTTTTAATATACTGCCGCAGTGGACATCGAGCGGGACTTGCGGCGGAGAAGTTATCAAAGCTCGGCTATCGAAAGGTCTACAACTTTGGCGGCGTCATGACATGGACGGGGGAACTGGTAAAATGACCATCTACCTCGCAGGCGGATGTTTCTGGGGCTTACAGAAGTACTTTGACCAGTTCCCGGGCGTGCGTGCGACCGAGGTGGGCTATGCAAACGGTCCTGACGGCGAACCTACATATCGGGAGGTTTGCGACAGCAGCGGGCACGCGGAGACGGTGAAGATTGAGTATGATCCGAAAGAGATTTCGCTCCGTGAGCTGCTGGATAAGTACTTCCTGGTGATTGATCCGCTGTCCGTGAACAAGCAGGGCAACGATCTGGGAATTCAGTACCGCACCGGCATTTACTATGCAGATCAGAGTCAGCTTTCGGAAATTCAGGCAGTCTATGCGGAACAGGAGGCAAAGTACGGCACGAAGCTCGCGGTAGAGCTGGCGCCCATCCAAAACTTCTATTCGGCAGAGGAATACCACCAGAAGTACCTGGATAAGAATCCAAACGGCTACTGCCACATTCCGCAGAAGATGTTTCATCTTGCGGAAGAAGAGGCAAAAGAGGCTGCAAAAGAATCGGAGGCGTCACTCCGTGAAAAGATTGGGGATCTCTCCTATGAGGTCACACAGAATGCCGCGACCGAGCGCCCCTTCACCGGAACGTACGATGACTTCTTTGAGAAGGGCATCTATGTCGATATCGTGAGCGGCGAGCCGCTGTTTAGCTCGCTCGATAAGTTTGATTCCGGCTGCGGCTGGCCTGCTTTTTCCAAACCCATTGAAGGAAAGGAACTTAAGGAGACCACCGACCGCTCGCACGGCATGGTTCGCACGGAAGTGCGCTCCGCGGAAGCAAATTCGCACTTGGGTCATGTCTTTAACGACGGTCCTCGTGAGCTCGGCGGACAGCGCTACTGCATCAATTCCGCCTCGCTCCGCTTTATCCCCTATGACAAGTTGGAAGAAGAGGGCTATGGGGAATATAAGAAGTTATTTGAGCGTTGAGTGATAAAAGCAAGGGTGTAAAAGCAAATAGGTGAAATGTGAGCCCCCGCCGGGTCGAGAGACTCGGCGGGGGTTTGCTGTGAATCCATATAACACGGAAAAGCAGCAAAGTCAGAGACACTTTGACTTTGCGACGGCGCGGAAAATGCGCTATCATGGTGCTGATTCATTATTTTGAAGCGTAAGAGGGAAATGCTTTGTATTTAGAACACGGCAGACCGAAGGACAGCACCGAGAGAACGGCGCGGGAACTTGCGGTCTATGATTTGTTGGATCGTCTGGAAATTCCGTATACGCGCGTGGATCACGCACCCGCCGAGACCATGGAGGTCTGCGCAGCCATAGATGAAGTGCTAAACTGCCGCATTTGTAAGAACCTGTTTCTTTGTAACCGGCAACAAACGGCTTTTTATCTTCTGATGATGCCGGGGGATAAGTCTTTTAAGACCAAGGAACTCTCCGCGCAGATCGGTTCCTCGCGTTTAAGCTTTGCCCCGGCCGAAAAGATGGTCGAATATCTGGGACTCTTCCCGGGTTCCGTGAGTGTCATGGGGCTCATGAACGACAATGAGCACAAGGTGCAGCTTCTCGTGGATCAAGACCTCTTTCGGGACGAGTACATCGGCTGCCATCCCTGCGTGAATACATCGTCGCTCAAATTGCGGCGTGCGGATATTTTTGAGATCTTTTTGACATCGGTCAGGCACAATTACCTTTCCGTGGAGTTGCACGGGGGATGAAGTGCAGGGGAGTTAAGAAGACAAGAGAGTTGGTTACACGGTATTGCATCTTTGAAGAGAAGAGAGAGGCGGTTGCGGAAGCAGCGGCCTCTTTTTTTTTGTCGGAAAAATTTGAAAAGGAAACGGGAGCGAATAATGGAGTCCGGAAATTCGGACAGGTGCTGTGGTAAAGTAAAGATGCAAGAAGAAATGTGAAACTCTTGTTACCAAGGGCATACTCTAAGCGAGACAGGAGATTTGTGCGGCTTTCACATATGTGCCTGGGAGAGATGATAGAGGTTAATACTGCTTTTATACGTGATTTACTAAAAAGGAACAAATCTCAATGTTGATTTGCATCTAGAGTTGTGAATAAGGTATGAAAAAAGGTTTGGGAAAAGGTTGTAAATATTAATAAAAACGGTAAAATGTAATGGAGAGTTAAGAAATATGTCCGAAAGTTGAATCTCAAATTGATTAAGTAAATTTGCTTTTACAGTAATACGATTATTACCTACGCAGTATCAGAATCTTTCTTAAGTACTTGCTTTTGCGGGAGATAGAGAGGGGAAACTATGGGGCTTAGGTTTAGAAAGAGCATAAATTTAGGCGGCAGAGCAAAAATTAATCTCAGTAAATCCGGGGTTGGGTACAGCATCGGGACAAAAGGTGCTCGGATAACAAAAAAAGCAAATGGCGGAAGTAAAACAACGCTGTCTGTTCCCGGAACAGGAATATCTTATGTGAAGGAAAGCAGAGGCAAGAGGAAGGCTGCCAATACATCAGAAGGTGGAGGTACGGGAGGAAGCATGGGGAATACAGGAGGACCGAAGAAGAGAAACACATTACTGTGGGTGCTTGGATGGCTATGCATTTTTCCGTTGCCATTGACAATCCTTTTGCTTCGAAAAAAGGAAATGGCGCCCGGTAAGAAGTACGGGTTTATAGTTGCAGTTTGGAGTGTTTATCTTATTATGGCTGCAGTAGCAAGCAAAAATGATAAACCATCAAGTCACAGTTCTTCACAGATTGAGCAATCAGCAGTTTCCCAAGGAGAGAAGAACAAAATCGGCGCAATCACGTTTGGAAATGGTGAAGACATAACAGTAAAAATCGGGGAAACAGGTGTTGGCGGGAAAGTAAAAGTTACATCAGATGAGTTGTTTTATTATCCCCAAGATGGTGATGTGGCGTTCGTCAGTGCAAATTCGGAGATTGTCAGAATATCACTCTCAAGAACTTCCGGCGATGATGTGTATTACACGCTTGAAGCAATGAATCCCGGTGAGACCTATGTATATGCAACTTCTAAGGATGGAACAATTATCTCTAACAAAATCAAGGTCACTGTGCCTCAACCGATTGAAGTTGAGAAAATAGACTTAGATGGTACTGTCAGGGAGTTAGCTCTAAACCAGAGTATTAAGATTCCGGTAGTCGTTTCTCCTGAAAATGCCGATAATCAACAGGTTTCATGGGATACATCCGATGCATCAGTAATAAGTGTAGATCAAGACGGTACCATCACAGGAATTAAGGGGGGAACAGCCGTTATTACAGCAAAAGCCTATAACGGAATATCTTCTTCGATGGAAGTGACAGTTAATCCATCAAAGAAGCTCATGAATCTCAGAGTAAACTACATCAGGGATGACGATAACAACATAGGGGATGAATGGAGTTATACGACTGAAATTAATGGTGAAAATACCGGTAAGGATTATGTTGTTACTGCCGGGGGCTCCATAAAACTACGTATAAAATTCGTAGAAGAAGACGATAATCCAGATGTCGGAGAAGCGGAGAAAACTTACAAGGTTACGGAAGAGGATTTAGAGAACGGCTTTACGGTTCCTTTGGAATTATATGTGAAGGAGAACGGAGGACGTAACAGCGGGAAAAGTGCGCACTTCAATGTTGAGTATAACTTTACGGTGAAGTGAGTTGTATCTTGTTTATCGCAGAGGGAATAAAGAGATTAGGCTTTTCACGCCGGAAACGACGATGCTCTCCCCATCTTTTCTGATTGGTGCAAGTTCTCGCCGATTATTTCAAGCTTCTTCGCGTTACAAGACTTCTTCTTAAAATAATGAGTTATGAGCCTTTTGAAGAACTATGTTACTTATACGAGGGGACGAAATGAAGTTTGCTGACAATCTTAAGCACCTTTGTAAGCTTAAAAACACCACACCAACAGGACTATGCAGAGAGTTGGGATTAAGCATTTCCAAAGTTAGCGCATGGTACAATGGGGCATTACCGAAAGAGAAAGTTATGTCTCAACTGGCCGAAAAACTTAACTGTTCTGTTGCGGATTTTTTTGCTGATGATAATAGCGAAATGGCAGAAGCTACAAATGATGATGAACACGACATTTTGAGGATTTACCGAGCATTATCCAGAAAAGAAAAGCATGAATTTATGGCAATGACATACAGATTCGAAGAATGTGAATCAAACTGAATTTTTGAGGTATAGATACTGTGGTCGCTTGGTGTTGAGCTAAAATTATTTGTATTGCCTGTCCATGCAGATGACGATTATGCGCTTTCGATAGTTGAGATGAATAAGAACTGTATTATGAAATGGGTTAACCTCCCGACAATTTGCATTAGTTGCATCCTTGTGTTATGACAAAGAAATTTTGAACAGTCGCAGTGAACTTACGGAGTGAAAGGAGAATGAAATGAGTAAAATCGACAGAGATATCGAGATGGATTTTGACGAAGAAGAGATAGGAAGAGTAGGGGAAATACTAGAGTCATCGAAGTCTGGAATATACGAGATAACTAAGGAGGAGTATGCCGAAGCGGTTGATGTCTATTTTGAAGACAAAAGAGAATCGGGCAAGGGTGTTAAAAGCAATAGACTCAGTAATATAAAAAGTATAAAACTTCTGTTCGATGCTGAAACTCATTATAGAATGTTTGTTGGAACAACATGTGACGGTAAGAATAAGCTGCTCTATTGTTGGTCAGCAAAAAATCTTGATAGAGATATACAATACTATTATGAAAAAATGGCAGAATATGGAGGTGAATTAGAAGATGCAGTAGAAAATTACTTTGAGAGAATGGATGCTCTCGAGAACAAATTGATGATACTATGTGACTTGGTTTATGCAAATCCTTCTCCCTATAGTATTGACATTGAATCTGAAATTAAAGTGGGTGGAAGTATTATTCGACTGCTTAATTTGGCGAGAATATATATTGATCCTTTTGATGGGAAAATTATACCGTATTTTGCCTTGCAAAAGTATGAGTGTATGGTTCTTCCGAGTGTAAAGAAGTTGATAGCAGATCGTCTCCCAGAGCTCACATCAGTTTTTGATGGAGTAATAGAGGCAAATTATGCTACTTACATATGTGAAAAAAAGAAAGGCTATCTCTCTACAGTGTTGTTGAACGATTTTATAGACAATAGCCTTTTATTTCTGTGCCCAGAATTCTTTGGTACTAATAATGAAAACTATGAAAAAAATTCCGCGCCGCTTAGCAAAGAAGAGGCTAAAGCTATGTATAACAATTCGCAGCTAATGTCTAAGTTGAAATACCTCGTAACTTACGGATTTATCTTTGAATGGGACGAAAAGCTTCCTGATAAATTCTCAATCTGGAATGATGAAGAACGCTGATTTTAAGAAGATGTTCTTATTTTTCAAGTCGGTTTTTTACGCCGGAGACGACGAAGTTCTTCCATCATCTCCAACTGAGACTTCTCCTCATCATTGTTTTGGCATTCTTCGCGATACGAGCGTACCCAGTTGGAAACAGTGGCTCTGGATATGCCGTACTCAGCCACAAGGCTGGTAATCGTGCGCCCGTCCTGAATGTACGCACGAACAACTTTTCGTCTGGTTTCGTCTGATATTCGAGTCATGTGCGTTTCTACTCTGCCGACATTATAATCTATCAGGCAGAGGTGTTACAAATTCACTGTACCACTACACAGTAACTCTTCCCGCGTGGCTCAATGCTGCTGCGCTTAACAAGGCTTTAATTTTTCTCAGGTGCTTCAGGAGGCATGGAGAAAACAGAAGTGCTAATTGTGTACCAAATTTCGGACAATTAATGTGATAAACTGAATGCATAGAAAAAATTGTGGCGTTTCTTTGCACACCAAGAGGTGATTCTTTTAAGGAGTCAATAGAGAATAAGTTTATAGAGTTAAAGGAGCGCGGGGAGTATGAGAGAACTGACAAACGATGAATGGGAGTATATAGTCTCGAGAGTTCTGCGAAACGCCAAAGACGCGGCCGAAGAGGCAAGACAACTTCCCTATAGGGAATACAAGGCAGGGAGAGCGCTCGCGTATTATGAGACGTTGGACACAATAAAAAATGAGCTTTTGGCTCGCGATGCGGATGTGAAGAGATTCGGACTTGATATCAGTCTGGAAGAATTGTTATCTTCGCGCGGAGCAACTCGTAATGGTTAACCTGCGGGTAACTTACCGGCTCCTACGCAGCTTAGAGAAGTCCATGGAGTTTTCCCCGCACACGCGTGGGTAATCCTCGATACGGAGTGGTCAATTTCATATGCGGCTTGTTTTCCCCGCACACGCGGGAATCATCCGTATCAGTCACCCGGACCCGGGAAATATTGTGCAAGTAACTTCTTCCCATTCAAAAGCGAAAGGAGAAAACATGATTATAACGGATGAGCAGATTGCGGCTCTGCGTCCATACATAGAAAATATCGAAGAATTGATAGCTGCCGATGATGTTGATGCGCTATTAGACGCTGTGGACGACGTTGTTATCGATAACATTCTTGGGAACAACAATGAACCGGATGAGGAAGGGCGAAGAATTCAGAGAATATATGACGACATCGCTGCCCAGAATCACGTTTACTGGGATTAATGGAATGAAGGCGGCATGTCGTCCTTACCCCGCCCCCCTGAGCACAAAATAAGCACAGCTGTTATAGCTGTGCTTTCGTCGCTGTGATTCAGTTGTCTTGGTTATCGTCCGATAAATCACAAGAATCCTCATGAATAGGTGTAATAGGTGTCGAATACGGGCTCAGATATTGGTTGGTTATCTCTACCAGTCTGGCATAGATAGATTGAATCTCCGGAGGTGCATCCGGGCGAATCCCTCCTCCTTTCGCTGCATAAGGCATGACTTTATCAAACAAGCGCTCCTCTTCTTCGGTGAACTTGATAA
>ERZ772910.91-NODE-91-length-55755-cov-7.250700_pt1 | contig 55755 bp, 53 predicted proteins | sample MGYA00511357_ERZ772910 | MGnify/ENA primary metagenome ERZ772910 (study PRJEB29015, sample SAMEA2738096) | human oral metagenome | biome: human oral; feature: human-associated habitat; material: saliva | place: China | collected 2193 ... | reverse complement strand
CCTTTGATGTCGAACTCGGTCTTAGCCCTGCAAATGTCCTTATCGACTTATGCAGCGGAACCGTCTTAAGTATCTTGGCGATATTCTCGCGTAGGTATCTAGCCCCACCTGTGCTAGTTGCCGTCGTTATGTTATCTTCTAATTGCTCGCTGTTAGGACCTATGAGCGTGTTGCCGTAAACCGTCGGAATCGCGAGCACTCCCTTACCCTTGGCAGTGGGAACTGGGAATATTATATTATTTACAATATGTTCGTCGTTACTGATGACATAGTATTCGCCTCGCCTCGGAGTTATCTCGAAGCCTGCATCTTCTGTCACCATATGGCATATCTCCGAGGCACCTATTCCAGAAGCATTTAGGAGTACTTTTGTATGGAACGGCTTACCGTTTGCAGTGACCAAGTATCCATCGTCATTCTTCTCGACGCTACTAACTTCATGATTTAGGAATAGCTCAACACCATTTCCCACCGCCACCTGCATGCAGGCTATGGCAACCTCCCACGGATATATCACTGAGGTCGTCGGAAACGACAGCACCTTGGTTATGCTGTCACTGAGATTAGGCTCCACGGCGCGTGCCTCATCTCCACTCAGAAATTCATGAGGGATCTCCCTACAGACTGCCCTTTCAACCAGTACATCTAGAAGTTTCTCCTCTTCCTGACCACATGCAACTACGAACGCTCCTGTATTCTTGATATGGCAATGCAAATCCTCGCATATCTTAGGATACTTGCGAGCCCCCTTTACATTGAGCTCAGCCTTGAGCGTACCATCTTCAGGATCGTATCCTGTGTGCACTATCGCAGAATTCGCCATCGTTGCGCCATTCGCGATATCATTTTCCTTGTCTAGGACCGCTACTTTGAGCTCGTACCTCGAAAGCTCTCTGGCGAGCATCGAGCCAGTGATTCCTGCACCTATTATGACTATGTCGTAAAGCATGTTTCCTCCGGGTTGGTTGTGGTTTAAACATTATATATCATTAAAATTAATTTTACTATTAATCAAACTACTTCATGTTTAGCGAATTATATCGTTGAGTATTACATAACAATAGTGCTTTAAATCTTCTAAACAATATGAATTATTTACCAAAAACTATCTTATATTTTGTACTAATATTTGGGCAATAGCCTTGTTCTAACCCTGAATAGTTTTCGTCTAATCTTCAACGCGCTCCCAAATAGCTTATATTCGTTATCTCGTATGTAAGATATTAACATAGGGTTGTTCCAAATATAAACTACCTGACGCTTTAATAGCATCGGGTAACCTCAAGGTGTTTATTTGAGAAAATAGAAAAATCTTTAGAGTTTATTCCATTTTTTCGGTAAGTTTATACCGATTAGTATTTTATAAAGGGAAAGGAGTTGTATCATCCAAATGATATTTTATTAAAACAATGCTCGCTACCACAGATGGCATCATCGAATAAAACTTTTTATTCATGATTATTCCATTTACTTTAAATTCACTCTCCATAACCGTATCTCTCTTTATAAATATCAGCCTCTCATCTGGTTTTTCCCCTTTGAATTCATATTCTTTCTCAAGCTTTTTATAAAATAAGACTTGTGGTTTTCCACCTTCTACAAGGTCCCTGTATATAGCAATAATATTTTCTTTAGTTATGTCTTCTATCTTAAAACTTTCAGATATTATCTTTTTAATTGATCTTAGAACCGCATCCTCATACAGCGAGCCATCTCTATTTAACGCATATTCTTCCTTTAACACAGTACCAATAGTTGTCCCAATGGTATTTTTCCCAATTGAGTTTTTTCCAGATTGTTTAACAAAGATGAATTTCTCATCTTTTGTTTCTATAATACCATTTATTCCAATATGGTTTGACATCTTCGAATCCTCTAAGGAAGATATATATGGGCCTGGCTCATATACCTCCCTATTACTTCTCCCATCTGGCCATATAAAGTCCATTACTCGATTAGTAAGAAGCGAATCATAATAGCTCGTTATAGATATGTGCATATTTATTTCATTATCTATTTTACTTATTTTCTCTAGCCTAAAACACCTACTATTATATATGTCTGATTCTCTATGGGCTTTGAATAAGTATGCCGATATATTTGCAATCTGTTCGGGTAATTGATAATGAATCAATGAGTTTGTAAAGTGTATATCATATGCCTCTTCTGATTTCTTTCTTGCACATATAAACTCAACTGGTAAATATTCACAGTCATTATCAGTATCGTTTTCACCAGAACTAATTGATTTACAATTGTTGTTCTCCTTTTTATCATAATCATTACTTATATTTATTAACTTTGTAGTTATCAATTTTGATAATTTATATTTTTCTGTTAAATCTTTATAATCAGTGCTAAGTTTAGCAGCATCTTCACATGCTCTTCTAATTTTTTTTAATATTACATTCGAAAACACCTTAGATATAAATAAAATTATGAACGATATAATTAACGAAAAATCAATAAGATCTGTAGGTTTTAGTTTGTCGACGTTATCTGTAATTCTCACACATATTATTAATATAATTAACAATAGAACTGCGCTTATATTTTCACCTGTCACCCATTCATCTATAAAGTGATATACTTTTCTCTTCAAAATTACTCCTCCTAAAAGTTCTTTTATTATCATAAAATATTGTCAACTAAAGATGTCAAGAAAAGTGCAGTCTCTAAACACCCAAAATTGATTTAAGCCGCCAGGGATTCGTCGAGCACCATTCTTCTATATTCTGCCGAAGGAATCCCTCTCGGATTAGACGTATATACTCGTACCGTATTGTGGTAGGCGAATGCATTTTTTAGGATCCAGAACTTTACTTCTTACATTTTCATTTTGTATGTCGGGATACAATACAAGAATTCCTTCTTCAAGGTAGCGAAGAAGCTCTTTATTCTGGCATTGTCATAACAGTGATCAATGCCGCTCAGACTTTGTTGTATGTTAGTTGCTGCCAGTATATCTCTGAAATCGTCGCTTGTATATTGACTTCCTCTATCTGAATGCAGGCTCACCGTACTGATTGGTTATCTAGCCCGTGCAGCTTTAAGAGCATAGCTATATAATACTTTCTTCATGTTGTAACGCATTATGAGCATAAGCCCTCCCCTTTAAATCATTCGATGATATGAGATATACCCATTTCCCCGCCGCTACATTGGATTTAAGATATATCCGTAAGCAGCTTTGTATATGGCTTATCTGGTGATAAGTCATGCTTAATCAGCTTTTCTTCTCCTGAATCTCCGTTGTAGCTTTGGTCAGCCCTTGAGATCTGCGCCTTAGTTCATGGCTCAGTCCCATTTTGAGCATAATCCGTCTGAGCTCACGTATACCTATCTTTTGTTCTATTAGCGCAAGAGACATCTGCATACTGGGAACTCCGAAGTTGTTATTGAATACCGACTCATCGACGACGGTCTGCTTAGCTGTTGAAAAAAACTAGGGGACTCTTGAGTATCTCATTAGCTCGCTTGGTTTCATGTAGTTCGGTTTTAAGTCCTATAGCCTACGATCTTTCTCGTCGACAGGTTTGCGTTTGTAACCACTCCCTACAAAATATGAAGTTCCTTGATGCTTTCGAATAAATCGCCAATCAGCAAGTGTGTAATATTGAATGCCAAGCTATTCTACAGCTTTTCTAACATCGAGCTCGTCTGAAAGTACAAGGGCTTCCCGCTTGAATGAATTGTCGTATTGCATAGTTCACCAATCCTTTCATTGATATACTACTACGAGAATTTGGTGGATTTACAGACTCTACTTACATGTTACAACTCCAAGGTCATAAAATTCGCTCCTAAAAACTTTCGCAAACCCTAAAAATCTTTGATAAATCAAAAATCGCACCCTCTCCAAAAAAAATAGTTTAGTTTCTAATTTTTTTGGAGGGGTGCTTCACAGGGGTTTAGGTAGTTGTTTTGTGAATTGGGTATAATGGACTATTCATTTACCTCTATACTTTTCGATTTTTCAATAGCATGCACAAATTATCGTAATCTATTTACTAAATAAATTGAGAATAAAAATGAGTTTTTTGATTCTATTAATCTTCTACATCCTCTTTCTCCGAATCTGAAGTTTTTTTATCTTTCTTTTTTACTTTATATTTTTCTGGGTACATGACCTTATCAATTTGAGTATGAATTCCCTTTATACTCTTCTCATCTTTTGCCATAACATATAATCGGTTTCCTGAAAATGTATCCATAATTGCATCATGACCCTCAAGGGACGCTCTTTCAAATTTCCAAGAGTTCCCCTTATCCAATTGCATCTTAATTAAACTCTTTATTTCGTCTGAAGTAAAATTTGTTTTAAAGTAATAAGGCATACCTTTCATTATTTTATTATACCTAAACAACATGGCCTTGCTACTCATTATCTTCTTTAGAAGTGCTTCAAATACAATTTGCTGATTCTTGATTCTCTGGTTATCTCCATCTTTAAATGCATAACGTTCTCTTGCAAAGGCAAGTGCCCCCCATCCATCAACATGGTTCTTGCCTTTTTTGAAATGGAATTTCTTCTCATGGCACTGATCATCAATATAGCCGCGTGTACTAAACTCATAATCGGAGTTGATGTCAAGTCCACCAATTTGATCTATAAAAACCGCAACTGTAGCAAAATTTATTTTAGCGTAATAATTTATATTTATGTCCAGTAAATCTTCAACTGCTAAAATCGAATCGTCAATTCCAAATAATCCAGTATGCGTAAGCTTGTCAAGGGATTTTCCATGTTTCATTTGACGTATCTGATAGTCTCTAGGTATCGACGTTAATAAAATTTTGTTTGTTTTAGGATTAATCGTTGCAATCATATTTACGTCTGATCTGCCTTTATTTTTTATATCTCCAAACTGATCAATCCCAGAAATATATACATTGAATGGTTTATCAACTACATTTAATGCATCTTTGTTTTTTTTCTCTGCTGTAGTTTTCCCAAAAAATGTCAGCGTACTGTGTGCAAAAGCTGAACCAACAACAAAAATAAAAATTAAAAACACACTAGTTACTACAGATGTCATTCTCGCCCATTTTTTTACCCTTCTAGAGAATAATTGAATTACTAGAATAATGCTAATTACTAAAAGCACTATTGCCAAAACAAGCATAATCTTACTAGGAAGTATATTTAGTGCAAGCAACATTCCCTCAAAAACCATTAATGATAGTAAGTATACTATCCCTATCAATTTAAAAACCACACTTCGTTTACCCTTAGCCGATCTCATTTATTAATTCCCCTCATTAATTACAGTAAAACTGCATGAATGTTACAATCCTTTCCTGTTTTATTTATCATGTGCTCAACAGTAATTGCATCGTGGCAATACGTTTTACCCAATACTACGATAAGGTAACTCTCATCAACTGCCGCTATCATCTTGTCAAATACAAACGATTCACTTATAGCTTTACATTTAAGCACATTAACCTCCCGTTCTCCACCTGGATTCAGATGATTGGATAATTCACTCTCATTACATTGTATCACAGTTAGTTTCTTATTATGTGAAATAGTCGATATCGATTCGCTGCAATCAACAGCTGTCACTTTGTTATCCGCAGACAGCTGTTCTATTACTTTATTTGTAAATTCATCTACAACGCTTGATTTTCTATAGCTAAACAGAGAAATCGTTTTGCCTCTACAGCTGTTTGCAATAATATTAGCAAATATTTTTGCCTCATTATCTATAGAACTTGTTATTTTACGATTATACCATTCCTTTGAATATATCATGTCTATTTCCATATTCTTTATAAAATCATTTTCTGTGTTAATAGTATATTTAATTATGTCTACAATCATAAATAATATTATGTCGACAACAAGTCCTGCAAGGATTGCCATAACTAGCACTTTCGCTAATCCAAATCTAGAGTTTTCACTTATACTTGGCTGTTGTAGTTCAACAAGTTTCACCTTTTCGCTTGTAATTCCATTATTCTTATTTAATTTATCAGTTAACGCGTTCATAACTCCGTTCACATACTCTTTGTTTGGAGATTGGACTGTAATCTTGAGCAGGATATCATCCTGTACCTCCGTATTAATCATGTCACTTACTTCTTGTGCTGATGCTGAAATATTACTTGAAGCAATTACCTTTTTTGCAAAATCAATACTCTTCAAATAACTTTTCAAGGATTTTGTTTCAAAAACAGCCTCACTACTCTTATTCCAAACAAGTTCATTTTGAGATTCATCAAACTCAGAATTTATTAGGTATGATGTGCTGCTTGAATAGTTATTATTATTTAAGAACTGGAATGCGCATAGCGATAGGATAACAAAGGCAATCAAGACTAATGCTAGAATTTTCCATCTCTTCCTAAACTCAATTATATAATGTTTAAATTCAAAATAATTATTCATTTTCTAAACTCCTCTTCACGTAAAAATCTTTTACAAATACGTAACACATAATACATTGGCATTATCAGAAGTAGCCATTTAATGTAAGTCGACGTTTTAAGATTAATTGCCTTCCCTCTATTAGATATTTTTGTTCCCATAGTTTTACATACTTTGTTGAATTCCCGAAATATTGTTACGGCTTCTATCCTATCCCATAGCCTCATTGATTGCTCAACATACATGCTATAACCCTTTATGTTTTCAACATGCCCTTTAAGTTGATTTGCTCCTTGTTTCGTTAAACCATCTTCCAAATACTCACATACACAAATACTTTTGTTGTACCATCTAATTAGATAGCCATCATTGGCAATCTTATCCCAAATATATCTTTCAGTAAAGAAAAACTCCCCATCAATCTCTGGGAATTTATATTTTCGCAAAAGTTCAGTTCGATAGACCTCTGATTTGTCGCCATTTAGCCCATTTTTCATCCTATCAAGATTGTTTGAATCAATATATTCTGTGTTAGGAAATTCTCCTATTAGTTTGCCATCTGGAGTTTGACAATTTCCTGAAACCGCCGCATATTTTCCGTTATCTAGATTAATATCATCTATCCACTTTTTTATTGTGGATATTGTGTCTTCTTTTAAGAAATCATCGCTATCCACAATATAAAACCACTCTCCGTTTGCAAAATCAAGTCCCTTATTTATTGCTCTATGTTTTCCCCCGTGGCTTTGCTTTAGATACATTATATCAAATGGAGCAATTTCTGACAGTTCGGTGATAAGCTTCTCTGTATCATCACTGGAATCATCATCAACTATAATCCATTCAAAGCTTTTATCAGACTGCTTAATTAGTGAATCAAATAATCTTTTTAATAGCTTCTCTCTATTATATGTTGCAGTGAATACTGTTATCTGGGTAAACATATTATCTCCTTAAGTAAACATCATGCAATTTAATACGAAAAATTCTTTTGACCGTCATCAAATAAGTCACAGCAACTATTGCTATGATAAGTATGTTGATAACAGTATTGTCAATATACAGGTACACCAAATATGCAACTACAACGCTTACAGTGGATAGTTTGTTGCTAATACAAACCCTTATATTCATCTTTCTCCATACCTGATAGAGTCTAACGAGCATAAGCATTATGAACGCTATAGATAGAGCCGCTACTGCCCCCATTATTCCAAACTTAATTGATAACTGCTTTGCAAGCAAAACATTCACTACAGCGGCCGTCACTGTGCTTATTAACACGTATGATGTTGCTTTTTCAGTCATGAAAAAAGTTCCTAGCAACTGTGCCATTGAATTTGCAGAAACACCAATCATAAGTAGTGGCACTACATTGGCTGCTGAGGCGTATTTTTCACCTATTAAAATCGGGAACAGTATTTTTACAACTATGCATAGCATAGCACATCCATAGCATATTGAAACAAAAATCAAATTTATGCATTTTATATATGTTGCCTTTCTATCTTTTTCTCTAGTCATTAAATACGCCATTTCATTCCAAGCGAATTGAACTACATTTATTAATATAACAGATGTATTCGATAAACTAGTAGCAATCGCATATATTCCATTCTCGTATGATCCAAGAACCGTGTTAATTACGAGTTTAGTATAACCAGTTAGCAACCAATATGAAGCAGATGCAGCACATAATGGAATTGAAAATTTTAGCATTGCACGTATCAAATCCATGCGAATGTATCTCAAAGCAGTCTTCTGTATGACATGAAGTTTAATCTCTATTAATATCGATTGTGCCACACATCCTGCAATTTGTGCAATATAAAGAGATTCAACGCCCTTATGTAATGTCACGATTAATACAATATTTGTAACTGCAACAGTCAGCGTATTCACTACCCCCGAGATTGCAAAAAGCTTATTATCTAAAAATACACGAGCTGCGTATGAATAAAAATACTGAATCGCATACAATACACCGTACAAAAACGCATACTCCCAGAAGCGGAATTTAAGATATACATATGTCAATGCAAATATAAGTGAATAAATCACTATACCAATCAAGTATATAACTGCAGCATTTGTAATAATCCTGTATTTCCCCTTATCGTCTTCATAATCAAATGACAATCTAAACATTCCATCCCATACTTGGAAAAATGCAATTGCCGATACGAAAATAAGAATCGTTATTACAAGATCGTACTCACCATATGCTTCGGGATCGATCTTATTCGTGTACAGTGGCAACAGAAAGAATCCGACTAGCTTTGAAAGGACATTCCCGACCAAAAATACCGTTGCAGTCTTTATAAATCGTTTTGCTTTACTCATTTCTATCCTCTATATTTTTTATATCTGGTAGCTCCTTACTCAGTGAATATAAAAAAAAATCGCAATTATCCTTGATTTTCTTTTCACTCCAATCCCACCATTTTATTTTTTCTAGAACTTCTATATTACTTTTACTAGTCCTATATCCTATATGCTTTGCTGGTACCCCTCCAACAATCTCATATGGTTTAATATCATTTGTTACTACTGCACCGGCTGCTACAACCGCACCATCTCCTATTGTTACTCCACCTAAAATCACTGCATTTAAACTTATAAGAACATCATTTCCAATATTCACAGGTTTTTGACGTGATGCCTCTTTGTGGTGAGCAGAAACAGCGGGATGTGTTGATACATCCTCAAGGCAATGCTCAAATGGTGCAATATAAACTCCAGATGAAATAGAGCAATACTTTCCTATACAACAATTTTCTGCGGATGAATATTTGTTAATATAACTATAGTCTCCAATTGATACATTCGCTCCAACAAATGTGCCAATATCAATTAAAACTTTTTTTCCGTATTTTGCATGTGGGGAGGCGCAAGTACTCTTAATTGTCACATCGTTTTTTTTATTATATACGCACAGATATATCTTTTTAATAAACTTTTTTAACATTGATTTCTAACCCACTCTCCTGTTAGCGAAAATATTTGCTACTAAATAAATCAACAATATTCCAAGTAATGTGTATAAATTAAATATATCACCTATAAATCCATCGAAATTACCGCGAGGAGCTAAAATAATTGCTGAAAAGCAACTTAACAATAGCGTATCCTTTAGCAGATTATTAAATTTAATATAATTGATGCATTTAAGTATATATCCGTACAGCATACTGCCAAAGGAAACCCCCAAATATCCAAAATCATGATAAAGTTCTCCGATATATGAAGAGCCGACTCCTCTACCTGCAAGATATTGTGAGCCATATTCGTAATATGATAGTCTATGAGCCAACGAATTCCCATGCAAAGCATTCTCGATAGAATTTCCACTATACACTTTCAAGTCAAACAGCCAGCGCATAAGCGAGTTTTCAATGGAAACTGTTCGTAAATTAGAAAGGGAAACAAGCCTCATATCCATCAAACTAGATTCATAGTACATTACTCTTTTAATTATATTTACACTTCCCCCCTGTTGATCAAAAAAAGTTACTATTGTTTCAAGGATATTTGTCATATGATAACTATTTCCAACTCTTATTGAATCTAACGCCGTAAGAAGAATAAGCGTAAATGGCAGTATTATTATTGCAACCAAAAAATGATAAAACTTCAACCATCCTCTTATTACTATAATTACCGCAGCATACATAGTAATTGAAATAAATGTATACCTATGTCCTGTAAGCAATGTTGCGATTCCATACACCTCATATAGAACAAGTATAATTAACGTATTCTGTTTCTTTGGTTTAGAAGCGAGATAAAAACTGATTGCAACCCCTACGAATGCAGCACCATAATTCACAACCCCGGGTAAGGAGTTTTCAGTGCCTTCACTAGTATACCCCTCTAAATACCCATTCTGTATCGCATTTGAAGCATCTAATCCAGTTGCTATAAGCGCCAAAGTATACGACACTATAAACCCTAACAGTGAAATATTCCTATAATAGTTATGTCTTTCATAGGTATCATCCGTTATCACATTGTCGTGTTTTTCTTTCCTCAAAAGGGACCCAATTGCAATAAAAGTTAAACTTAAAGAAAGTGCATAGAAAGTCTTGTCGTTGTTTGCGTTTAAGTATTCATAATAGGGCGTTACTCCCAGGTAAATAAAGCACGCCTCTCTCCCGACTAGAAACACGAAAAACGACACTAGAAAAAATAGCAGCGTAACATGCTTCTCAATATACATTAATGAATATATGAACATAGCGGTCCATATTAATAGAACTAAAATAAACGAAAATGGTACATCTTTTACAAAATACGACATTAAAATTATAAACATCGCAATGGAAATCATTATTATACTAATACGCTTTTTTATATCTATTTTTATCATTTGTCCTCACATGCTCATCTCACAAGTTGATTAAAAAGGGTGTTCCACTGTCTTAATACTTTCGTCTTTTTATATTTCTCCAACCCATTTGTACTATTTCTAGAAAATTCAACCCGCAAACTTTCTGAGTTTATTAAGCATTCTATCTTTTTTGCTAAACTTTCTATACTATATGGTTCAACAAGGAAACCGTTTACTCCATCCTCCACCATTTCACTCGGTCCTGTAGGACAATCGAAGCTAATCACTGGAAGCTTCGCACATTGTGCTTCAATGATTGACAATGGAAGCCCTTCATACCGTGATGTCATCACAAAAAAAGCTGATCCAGAATAATCTATTTTATCACTTGAAACATTGCCGTGTAACAATAAACAGTCTTCTAAATTATTTTCTTGAATTTTTTCTTCTACTCTTTCCCGCTCGCTTCCATCACCATAAATACTCCAACGCCAATCTTTGTGTTTATTCAATACAATTTTAGCTACTTCTATTAGATAATCATACCCCTTTACGTATTCTAATCGACCAACAGAAATAATATTTTTACTACTTTTTGAATATGCTTTGTCGCTAACCTCCCCTTCATACCAATTTGGAATAGCAATTATTCTATCTGCTCTAACCTTAAATTGCTTAATGAAATTATTAAGATCTCTTTCTGTCAAAGTTACTATCTTATCAGCATATTTTGCCCCCACCCATTGCCTGAAACGGTGTTTACAGCCATAAGTTCTATTCTCAAGATTAGAATGCTCTGCGTACACATGTTTTGTCATAGTCTTCTTAAGTGCGGTATGTGCGAGTGTTACTACACCTGCTGTTATTGAAACTAATACCTCAATATCGTTACCAACGACACATTGCTTTAATGCATTGCTTAACTTAAACAAATGTTTTGTTATAGAGCACTTTTCATTATTTAGAATCTCTACTTCAACTTGTTCTAGCAAACCTGTTGATAAATCTTTTTCTTTAAACACACTTATGATATGTATCGTGTTTTCAGGATTCTTTGAAAGTTCATTCGCTAAATTAATAGCTACTCTCTCTGCTCCCCCAGTTAAACTAATATCATATACTAAAAAAGCTATTGTCATATTTTATTTCCCTCTTATTGAAAGCAGATATTCGTATATTCTTTCACTATTTTTATCATCTCTAACACTAAAAAACTTTTCGTTTTCAACGCTTGAATATCCACTAATATTATATCCATCGTTTATATACCTGTGTAGGAGATTAATTGTATCATCAAGTGTGTTTGTGACAACTCCTAGTCCAGATCCCCTATAGTCGAAATACCCTTTTTGATATTGTGCTTCTCGAAATCGAGCTTCATCAAATTGATAGTAGATAACAGGTTTCTTCATGTACGCAAAATCAAGCGCAACGCTTGAATAGTCTGTTATCATTACTGAAGATTCCATTAGTAGCTTTCTGATATTATATTGTTCCTTATCCGCAATGATTATATTTGAACTTGTAGTCGAGAACGTTTTCAGATACTTCTGCATATTTCTATGTGGATAAAATATAAGGGTAAGATTATTATTTTTCAACAAATTAATTAGTTTATCCGAATTTAATAGCTCTTGATATTTCTTGTAATACTGTGTATTCGTAAAATCTGATGTGTCTTCATATATATTGGAAAACTCATTTTTGGAGCTTATCCACTCTCGCCAGCTAGGCATCAATACAATTTGTGAAGTTTTTTTCTTGCACGACAAATATGCGTCAAATCGACTAAACCCAAGATATGCAATATAATCATCTGGGTATCCAAAATTTGCTTTAACATATTCATATTCAGGTTTTGCACCACAAATAAACAATCTGAATTTAGAGTTGTTATAAAACAACCATTTAGCATAGCTTAGAGTTATACCATGCTGAAGGAATATGAACTTTTTCCTCATAATAGGTAGTCTTTCAAGAACATATCCTACGGCTGCATCAGGTCGACCATTTTTCTGACTGCTAATATTAAACTCCGAGCATAGGTATAAAACCCAATGAAACACACTGCCGTAGCGCACCACCTTTCCAATCTTATTTACTTCTGAATAATCTGGAGAACTATAATCTATTGCATAATATGTATCAATATTGCAATCGCTAAGTGAATTCAAATACGAGAAAAAACATATTCCATTATCTCTCGCTTCACTCTTATCTTCACAAATTAGCCAGATTTTTTTACCTTTGAGCTTAATGTAAATACTGTAAAATATAGACGGGATAAGCGAAATAACAAATATAAATGCTCCAATAAAATTAGATAGCTCTAAATAGTTTAGTTCGTGTTTGATTTTTTTTAACAATGTTATCCTCCATTCATGCATACGACGTCATTGCACGGCTCAAATCAACGGATTACATTTTTTTTAAAAAATATCCCATAATTGTTCCTAATCCATAAGAAATATGATAAATAGGGAACAAGACTATCAAAAACAGTTTCTGAGCTATTGAAAGTTTGGTCGAAATTGCACTCATTATGTCTAGCGAAAAATATGCAAAAAATTCTAAAATAAAAATTGGTGCCGCAGTTTTTATCGAGAACACTATTGCAAGTAACATCAATATAATGCTTATGACAAAGGCAAAAGGAATCAAATACCTAATTCCCATTACTCCGGGATACCTCTTCCTGGTAAAACCAACTCCTTTTCCATTTGAAAACGCCATCTTTGAGAATGCTTTCACCGTACGTCTGCAATAGTAATCAATATATATGTCTCCGGCAAGCAAAACGCGTCCCCCACTCTTTCTAATTCTGTAGTTAAGTTCATTATCCTCGCTTCTAGGCAATTCCACGTTAAACAAACCAATCTCATCGAAAAGCTTTTTATGAAATGCTCCAAATGGAACGGACTCTACCCATCTAGTTTCTTTGTTGACTCTGTACGGGGTTGCCCCTACTCCAAATTTTGATGTCTGAACGGCAGCAATGCACTCACCCACAAATCCTTCGCCGTGTATATTCCAATGACCTCCAACGTTTGCTGCGTCGGTTGATTCCAGATATTTAACACATTTCGATATATAATCTTCAGGATATGTTGAATGTGCATCAAAGCGAATAATTATATCTCCCTCGGCAACTGGGATTCCTATATTCATTGCAGCCGGAGCAGTTCTCCCAGGATTATCCAATACTTTACCATTAAAACTCAATTCAACAATAGCTTCTTCTATGAGTTTTATAGTTTTATCTGTAGAGCCGCCATCCACGAATATGAATTCAATGCAATCTTTACCATAATCTTGTGTAATAAGAGACGAAATGCATTTAAGTATATACTTTTCTTCATTAAATACAGGGATAACAGCACTTACAAGTTTCTTCCCATTCATAAACTCTCCTTATTATCGTACTACTGCAACAATAGTTTTAAACAACATAGCAAACTCTTGCCAAATACTAAACTTTCTTAACGCAGCGAGATTGTATTTCATTTTCTCGGGTAATATCCTCTCAATGTACACTTCATCTACGTTACATGCTTTCCCAATTATTTCACTCTCATCTTTATACATAACACTAGCTTCAGACGTAACACCTGCCGGAACAAGTAGTGTAGCCATCATTTCATCAGTATACGAATTAACATATTTCTTCACTTCAGGTCTTGTTCCAACAAAAGACATATCACCAATAAATATATTAAACAGCTGAGGTATTTCATCTAATCTATACTTGCGAAGTTTAAACCCTATCTTGGTTATTCTAGGATCACTTTGAGAAGTAATCTGTGCCCCCTTTTTTTCAGCATCAATCACCATTGTTCTGAATTTAAATATCTTAAACTCTCTACCATATTGTGTTACTCTAACTTGTCTATAAAAGACCGGTCCCTCGTCATCTAACTTTATTAGAGTACCGATAATTAGCAACAACGGTGAGAGAATAATAATCATAATAGCCGAAGCTATGATATCAAATATTCGTTTAGTAATTAGAGAGCCCTTCTTATGACAAAGAGCATCATAATATGGTTTAACAGCCTCCGTTTTTAGTTTATCAGGCAAATCTTCCCATCTCTTCAATATCATCTCCGTTAGATTAATCCCCTTTGTTTCAGTATATCTATAAAATTTTCAATCACATATGCATTCTGCTCATCGGTCATCGTTGAGAATATCGGTAATGAAATTAGATTCTCATACTGATGATAAGCATTTGGATAATCCGCAATGTCAAATCCAAGATTCTTGTATGCAGTCATCATCGGTAATGGCTTATAGTGAACGTTACATGCGATCTCACGCTCCGCCATCTCCTGAATCACCGCATTTCTATCATCTACAGAAGCGCTTGGAATCCTTACTAAGTATAGATGGCCCGTAGAAGTCATCCCCTCTGTATAATGGTGCATAACCTTAATTCCTAGCTTCTCAAGTGCTGCCTCATATCTCTCATTGAGCACCCTACGTCTCGCAAGTAGCCCTTCGTATCTTTCAAGCTGAGCAATTCCGATAGCCGCATTAATATTTGTCATATTGCATTTATACGCAGGATATACGACATCGTACTCCCATGCCCCCGCCTTGTTCTTGGATAGCGCATCCTTAGACTGTCCGTGTAGTGAATAAAGCTGTAGTTCATGATAAAGCTCATCATTATCTACCCCATCGATGTTTCTCCATGCGAGCGCACCGCCTTCTGCAGTGGTAAGGTTCTTAACCGCATGGAAAGAAAACGACGTAAAATCAGCAATTGCTCCGGCCTTAACACCATTCTTCACAGACCCAAAGGCATGTGCTCCATCAGAAATTACAGCTACTCTACCAATTGCAGCTTGGAGTTTATTCGCAGGCTTAAATAAGTCTTTCTTCGATTCAACGATTTCAAATATTCTATCGTAATCGCATATCATTCCTCCTAGGTCAACTGGAATAACGGCCTTAGTATTCTCATTGATAGCTTCAGCGACCTTATCGTAGTCCATCTCAAAGGTTTCAGGCGCAGAATCTATAATCACAAGCTTCGCCCCCTTGTGTACTACAGGGCTAGCAGATGCTGTATATGTGTATGCAGGCACGATAACCTCGTCGCCTTCACCGATTCCCAGAACGTGAAGTGCCGCTTCTAGTGATGCGGTAGCTGATGAAAGGGCAACGGCTTTATCAACGCCGATATATTCTGCAATTCTTCTCTCGAATTCCTTAACCTCTGGACCAGTAGTAATCCATCCAGATTTTAGGACTTCTACAACTCTATTAATCTCTAATTCTGAAATATCCGGTGGTGAAAATGGTACTTTCATGTGTGATATGCCTCCTAGCATTTTTTACAATCATGTAATTATACACCTTAGTTTTTTGGTGTGTATGTTGGGACTATGTTTTTGATATACCGCTTGATATCATCAGGCTCGCCCTCTACATAGTCCTTAAGCTCGTTAAGCTCCTCGATAAATTTCTCTTCATCGATATTAATCGGATGTCCTATGTGGATCATCTTATTTGCTGTATCCTGAAGTCCCTCTTCATCCATTAAAAGTTCTTCGAATAGCTTTTCTCCAGGTCTTAATCCTACATACTTAATCTCGATATCGATTTCTGGCTTAAGTCCTGACAGCAGAATAAGGTTCCTTGCGAGGTCATCAATCTTGACAGGCTTTCCCATATCCAACACAAAGATCTCTCCACCCTTCGCAAAAGCCCCCGCTTGGAGCACTAGCGAAACAGCTTCTGGAATCGTCATAAAGTATCTGATGATATCTGGATGTGTAACTGTAACTGGTCCACCTTCTGCGATTTGTCTTCTAAATAATGGAATAACGCTTCCATGACTTCCAAGTACATTTCCAAATCTAACTGCTACGAACTCAGTTTTAGATCTGTTGTTATAAGTCTGAATAATCATCTCACACAGTCTCTTAGATGCTCCCATGATATTAGTTGGGTTTACTGCTTTATCTGTGGAGATGAGCACAAACTTCTTAACCTTCCACTTATCCGAAGCCTGAACGAGCTTCCATGTACCTAATACATTGTTTTTGATGGCTTCATTAGGGCTGGCTTCCATAAGCGGTACATGCTTATGTGCGGCCGCATGGTATACAATTTCCGGTCTGTACATCTCAAAGATTTTGTCAATTCTCTTCGTATTTCTTACAGACGCTATAAGCACAACAAGATTGAGCTCAGGAAATTCTCTCTCAAGCTCATTCTGTATCTCATACGTTGTATTTTCATAGATGTCCAACATAACTAATTGCTTAGGATTGTGACTAGCAATCTGGCGGCAGAGCTCGCTTCCTATCGATCCACCTGCACCTGTGACCATAACGACTTTGTCAGACACATACTCCATGATTCCATCGATATCGACTTCGATAGGATCTCTGCCAAGCAAATCATTTACATCCACATGCTTTAACTGCGATACACTAACATCCCCACGAATAATCTGGTATATTCCCGGAACGATCATCATCTCACAGCCCGTCTGCTTGCATATATCTAGAATTCTCTTTTTCTCTTCACCGGATGCGGACGGCATCGCAAGGAGAATCTGATTGATGGAATACCTCTGTGCAAGTGCCTCGATATCCTTCGTAGTACCAGCGATGCGAACTCCATTCATTCTCTTGCCAATCTTGGACTCGTCATCATCAACAAGGCAGATTATCTTCTTTCTCAGGCTCGGATTTGCCTTTATCTCCTTTATAAGTCCTGCTCCTGCAGCACCTGCACCTATAATCATCGCCCTCTTTGCCTGTCCGCGACTATTTCCAAAGCCCTTAAGCTCTCTCGCTGCCCTAGCAATGAATCTGACGAAAAAAGTTATCGCAAATAAAAATCCACCGGAAAGCAAATAAAAGCTTCTCGGCATCCCGTAGTTCTGCTGTTCAAAGAAAGCGAATATAGTTGTGACCATTAGCGTATACAGGACTGTGGCTACGAGCACGTTAAGCATATCTCGTATGCCTACATACGACCAAAGGCTTGAGTACATGTGGCAAACTGCAAATATGACAATTCCTAGGACCATCACGATAAACTGATGACCCTTAAACATCTCCCAGTACGAGCCCATAGGCTCATCAAGCGAGAAATCAAATCTTATAAAGAGCGCTAGAAACGAGGCAACCTCGATCGCCATTAAATCGCAGATTATAAGTAAGCATGTCTTAATCAGAGACGCTTTATCAAAATTCAGTTTGCTGTTAGTATCCATAATCATGCCTGCTTTCTTTGAAGTCATCATGTATATTAGTCTTTAATTTTTCGCATACCACGCAAAATTTATCATAATATTATACCTATTATGAGCGAATTAGTCAAAATAGCCCTGAATATACTAGCTGCCCTAATGTGTAGCTTTACAATAGATGTGAGACCTCAAGGGTAGAAAAAAGCGATTGAGTCCGTTAGAATGGTTTTTACCACAAAATCCACTAACGAAAGGACATTCAATCGCTATGAACAGTATAACACATTCCCAACGATATCTCACACATACTATTGAAACAAGATTTTATGCTGTAAAGCTATACCGTAGTGGATGTTCCGTGCGTTTTGTCTGCCGCAGATATCATATATCCAAAGCATCCTTAATGCGTTGGAACAAGAAATTCGACGGTACACGTCAATCTCTTGCTGACGGTTCTCACAGACCTCTCTCACCTCATCCCAATGCACATACAACGATTGAGCTTAAGTGGATCACTAATCTCCATCGTCGCAACCCTCATATCTCCATATGCGAAATGCATGGCAAACTTCGTTCTCAAAAGGGCTACCCTAGGCATCCCGGCTCACTTTACAGGATATACAGAACACTCGGTTTCTCTTCAAAAGCGCCTTCAACAAAGAAAAAGAGAAAGCCTCAAAAGTATGACACCCCTACTCAACTTGGGGGTTAAATGGCAATTGGATGTCAAATATGTTCCCTCTGCCTGCTATGTCGGTGAAATCCCTGATAAATTCTACCAATACACCATGATTGACGAGGCTTCAAGAGAAAGATTCATTTATCCATATCGTGAACAAAGTGGTTACAGCACCATTGACTTTGTAAAACGTGCAATCAACTATTTCAGATATTCTCCTGAAACGATTCAAACGGATAACGGTTTTGAATTTACTTATCCCAAGGATTACAAACGTGCTCATTCTTTTGATATATTCTGTAATCAATTAGAAATTCAGCACAAGTTGATTCGTCCTAGAACCCCTTGGCACAACGGTAAAGTAGAACGAAGCCACAGGAATGATCAGGAGCGTTTCTACAACTTTCTAAGTTTCTATTCCTTCGAGGATTTGAAAGTGCAGATGTATAGATACATGCGTCATTCCAATAGGATTCCCATGGCTGTACTTGGCTGGATATCTCCTATTGAAAGACGATCTCAACTGCAAGCATAACTTTTTCGAATAACGTTATCACTCACTTTGGTAAAATCCATTCTATGATATCATATGACCTTTTTCTTTGTTGCAGATTAGGTCTCACATTATTGACTAATGTACAAATCTAATTGTAGATATTGATTAAACTAAGTCTTATTTCCTGTATCCATTCGGATTTTTTTCCTGCCAGTTCCACGAATCTCGACACATAGTCCTAAGATTTCGCTTTGCAGTCCACCCTAGAACACTGCGTGCTTTATCTGCACAAGCATAAGCAACTGGCAAATCTCCCGGTCGCCTTTGTCCGAATACATGATTTATGTGAGTATTTGTCGTATCTTCAAAAGTTTCAACAATTTCTTTCACACTATATGGAATCCCTGTACCAAGATTGAATATTTCGGTACCATTAATTTTATGATTCGCAAGGTATTCAATAGCCTTTACGTGCCCTTCTGCCAAATCCATGACATGTATATAATCCCTTAAGCATGTCCCATCGGGCGTTTCATAATCATCTCCGAAAATCGTCAGCTTTTTGAGTTTACCAACTGCAACTTGTGTTATGTATGGCATTAAATTAGTTGGTACACCTGTAGGATCTTCGCCAATTCTGCCTGACTCGTGTGCTCCAATTGGGTTAAAATATCTCAGGAGTATAACTGACAGATTATCAATTGCTTTTGATACGTCAATCATAATCTGTTCAATCATGTATTTTGTCCAGCCGTACGGATTCGAGCAGCCTCCCCTCTTCATATCTTCTGTATATGGGGGAAGATTCCCTTCACCATATACAGTTGCAGATGAAGAAAAAATTAACTTTGTAATGTTTGCTTCTTTCATTGCTTCGATAATTGATAGAGTAGTATCTAAATTGTTTCTGTAGTACTCTAGTGGCTTCTGAACTGATTCACCAACGGCTTTCAGCCCTGCAAAATGAATAATGCCCTCTACAGATTCTTGTTTAATCAATGTCACAAGATCCTTCTCGTTTCGAACGTCTAGTTCATAGCAAGGTATTTGTTTCCCAACTAACTCTGATACTCTTCTTATAGGTTCCTCTGAGCTATTAATATAATTATCAACAACAAGAACTTCATGTCCAGCTTTTGTTAGTGCCAATGCAGTATGCGCACCTATATAACCTGCCCCGCCAGCAAGTAGTATTCTCATTATCAGACCCCCTCCTAATTTATAAATCAGTTATTAATTTCTGCATTTCTTCTTTATACGCCTCAACTCCCGGTTGATTAAATGGATTTAATCCTTGAGCATATGCAGAAAGAGCTGACGACATTTCGAAAAAGTATATCAATTTTCCTATTGTCATCTCGTCAAGATTATCCACGCAAATTTCGTTTATAGGTATATTCGCATTTTTGTGAGCTTTAATAACTCCTTGTTCAGCACATTTATTTATCTCCTCCATCGTCTTACCTGCATAAGGATATCCAGCATGCCAAGGAATTTTAATATCATCCTGCGAATTGTTTATTCTTATAATTGTTTCCCAGAAGACTTGTCGCCCTTCTTGCAAAAATTGTCCTATACTATGCAGATCTCGACTGAAAAATAAGCATGCGGGGAATGCACCTTTTCCGTCTTTTCCCTCTGTTTCACCAAAAAGTTGCTTCAGCCACTCACCAAAATACCTTAAATTACCTTCGAAATACTCAAAAATTTCAATCATTTTACCATTGTCTTGAAGCAAAACCCGTGAAGCTGCATATCCAATCAGTTCCCCATCCTTTGACCAATCATCGAACTGTAATAGTCTTGCTCCTGCTAGTATTTTATCTATGTCGTGTCCTGCAACAGAAATCGGAAGGAGTCCTGCAGGAGATAGAACCGAATAACGTCCGCCTACATCATCTGGTATTACTAATGATGTAAACTGATTTTCAAGCACCTCTGCCTTTAATTTTCCCCTACATTCATCAGTAATAACAAAGATTCGGCGCCGCGCTTCTTGATACCCATACTTACTAAGTAAAACATCTTTCAGCACCGAGTATGATAGTAGGGGTTCTACAGTTGTTCCAGATTTACTAATTACGCACAAGCAAACTGACTCTTTTTCCATTCGTTTTTTCAATTTGCTTATGTAGGTCCCATTCATGTTAAATCCTGCAAAAACCACTTCAGGCATTCCTTTACGACTTCCATTCAAAGAATCGATGATAGCTTTTGCTCCAAGAAATGAACCTCCTATTCCAACAACAACAAATAATGTGCATTTTTTTTGAATTAGGGTTGCTATATTCTTTATTTCAGCAATCAAAGAATTGTTGCATTGCTCTGGTAACCTTGCCCAGCCCTTATAATTACCTCCAAGATGCGAATTATCTTTAGACATCAAAATATTATGCCATTTTGATAGCTCACCACATTTCTTTAAATATTCTTCTTCAACAAACATATTCTGTGGAATAACAATCTTCATATTTACACCAGCCCCTATAATTCCCAAAGTTTTTGTGGATATAGTTTCGCCTGTTTCATCTGTTTGAGTGCACTTGAAACCTGTTCTTTATCTTCCTTATAAGTAACACCATACCACTTATCATTTGAGATAAGTGTTTTTACATTACACTCTTCTGCTCTAAGAAGTTCTCCCACTTTATTTGGAAGCAGATATTCCTCTGTTGAAGCTTTATTTTTAATTGCATTATCTAGAAAAATCGGGAAGCCATTTATCATTTCTTCAATCATTTTTCCTGTAAACCCCCAAAAGTTCATTGAAACTATGGTTCCTTCATTAATTTTTTTCTCGTTTTCATCCACAATATCCCCATTGCTATTGCGAAAAATACCTTTGGTTTCTGTTATGTCTATGATAAATCCATCCTTTTCTTTACATATCCCTCTTGTAACAGTCCCTTGATCAGATAAGGTATTCTGAATTCGATATCCAGCCATGCAAAATGTATCTTCGTTATCATTATTTGCAAGAAAGTTGAATACTTTTTTAAATGAATCCTTGCCGTAGTAATCATCACTGTTAATAACTGCAAACGATCCGTCCAGTAATTCTTTTGCAGCCATTAAAGCGTGGCATGTCCCCCATGGTTTTACTCTACCCTTAGGTACTGTATATCCTTTAGGAAGCTGGGAAATATCTTGAAAAACATACGATGTTTTGACGTGTTTACTCATAGGACAAAGAATTCTACTTACGAAATCGTCCTCCATTTCTGGTTTAATTATAAAAATTATTTCTTCAAATCCTGCAGATACAGCGTCGTAACATCCAAAATCGAGGAGAATCTCTCCCTCATCGGTTATAGGCTCCATCTGTTTAAGCCCGCCATATCGACTCCCAAGGCCTGCCGCCATTACTACCAATTTAGGCTTTTTCATATAGAATTACATCCTTTCCATCAAAAACTTTTCTTTTATACAATCCTAACTGCTACTACAAATAATTAAGCGGTATTATTTGAGTTCTTCATTTAACGCATTATCCTTGCGATTGAAATCATTAACAGCGGTTACATCTAGAGATTGATACCTATATAACATATTCTTTTTATATCAACTAGACATCTGGTTTATAGTTACAATTAGGGCGCTCTCTTTAATACCAACATTTTTTCTTGATATATAAATCAAATTCTTTTAATTATAAATATCAAGTTCGACATCATAGTCACATCCATATTAATAATATAATTCCCACCTTAAGCAAATTAAATTCTATTTCATCAACAACTAAACTACTGCAACCCGCCGTCCCAAATCTTCTGCTTTACAAAGTATATTATCATTATATTTTTCCTTACTTTAAAATATGTATCTTGTTTTATTTACAAAATGAGCAGTTTCGATAATCGCAAACTCCCACTATCAAAAAATTACTATATTCATATTATCTCAATACTATATGGAAAGTTTCACATACACTATTAACATATATATTATAGCTTACTACTGGGGCTTTGTCTAAATCCAGTTATGTGTCCACCCTTATATGATAATGTCAATAGTAAATTGCACATTTTTATAAAAATTTTTTCGCAAGTCATAAAGAGCAATACAAACGATATATACCCTATATATAACCTATAATAATTGTAAAATTTAGGGGTAAAATACCATAATATTTATACCGCTTGAAAGAAGCCTTAAATAACCGACAAATTTTATATATTATTACAACTAACTATATAATTAAGTTATGAAGTGTATTTATCATGGTATCAAAAGAGTGGGGCGGACGTTTTCTTGGATAGCTTAGACAGCCAATCCAAGAGATCGCCTGCCCCCCCACCACCACACACTCTCTCAACTGCTACGCTAAAATAGTCTAACTTTGGGGGCGGGACACACATCACTTCAGCCATAACTTCTTCTTTTACTGATTTAGAGCATCCGGTAAATATCATTCCTACGCACACAGCTACCAAAAGGATAATAGATGCTCTTTTTATTTTCTTGATGTTAATTACTATACCTCTTCTTTACACAATCAAGCAAAGCTCTGCACCTGTTGCAATTACTGACTTATCTAATTTACTTCAAACTATTATTTAATTTATATAATATACCTCTATATTATAAGTATCACATATGTAAATTTTCGCAAACGCTTAACTTTTAACTATTTTAGCTTTATTTGATGAGCTTTCATTTTTAACTGAATAAATAAATGCCTTACCCAGTATTTCTCCTTTGATTTCTATAGGAAAGCTATATTCATTTAAAAATATCACTATCCTATTATCATCATTTATATTTGCATCAACGTGTTCGCAATTTGATAAATTTAAAATCATATCGCCCATAGAGAATAACTTTAGCATCATGCTATCGGTTTTTATGTCTTGAAATTCAAGTACAATTCCCTCATTAGAAATATCAGCTATTTTTACAGGGTCTATTGTAGGTCTTTCTTTAACATCTTGCTTGTTTCGTTCTATTTTATAAAAAAACATCCCATCTTTACATTTATAATTTTCTAATTTACATTTTTTTATTTCTGTAATTTTATGCGATATGAGAGCTGGAAGTCTGTTATACGAAAGATTTCCATTTATGCTAATGTGATTCATTATGAGCGAAATAACTAAAGAAACAACTCCACCGACAAGTGCAGAAACAATTATATTATTCATTTTCTATCTCCACATATTTCCATATTGTTTCTTTCTTTTTTTTAAACAAAGATTTAGATACTTTATAATTGGCAATTTCTTCATCAAGAATACCAAATACAAATAAAACAGATTCAATAAAAATCTTTTCATATTTTTCCTCAACATAACACATTATATTCAGCTCTTTACTCGCAATTTTTAAGCATACATGTGATGTGTTATATGTATCTCTATGGTTAGGAGTCTGTGTTTTGGTCCTTGATGGGGTTATACGATATGCTACATCCAATCCTTCATCTATTCCTAAACAATATGAAATACGCACATCTCTAAGATAACCCAATAAATTAATTAGTCCTCTGAAGCAATGTCTCTGTGGATTATATAAAATTAAGGTGCGATTTTGAAGATCCATTGACACATTCACATCTTCTATTATTTTAAATCTTGAATCTGCTCCTTTAGTTTGTGTTGATATATTAAAAATATAGTCATTCGAAATATCGAATATTTCTTTATTTTTAAAAGAAAAACTATATGCTGGCAATTGATAATCTATAATATGTTTTTTAAATGTGCTTTTTAAATGTGGATAAAAATATTCAAGGATTTCAACAGTAGCATTCGGTCCAGTTCCGATATATCCACAGTTTGTATTTTCAACATGAAGTTCTTTACCATCTTTAAATTCTAATATTAATGTAACTCTACTCGATAACGGAATGTATTTAGTTACTACAAAATTCTCTTGCAAAAAGAATACTGTAGCTTTGATTAATTCATCGCCTTCTTTTACATATTCTTTAAATCCTTTTACAACTTCATCCGTTGTGCCCTCTATTAAAAACATATTTTGCTTTCTTTCACTTTTTTTTTCTGAATGTGTCTGCACTTCTCGCTACCTCAATAATTTCTTTTAACAACTATTCTTTCATTTTAAGTTGCTTAATTATAGCATTTTTATGATATATTTTCATTGATAGCATAACTGCAAGTATCACGATCATACATAATAAAACTAAAATCATCATTTATTCTCCTATTTTTCTTCTTTCTGAAATAGCTCCACTATTACGTAAAGTCCATCTCAAATATGGATGCAGCTTCGTTATATAAAGCGACCTCCGCTCTATAATTTAGGGTATCTTTTATTTAAATATTCCTCTGCTGTCATTCCTCTTTTAGTTCCAAATATATAGTTGCACTTGAGACAGATAGTTCATCTGCTATCTTCTTTGGCGGATAACCTTCTTCAGAAACTAAAAATTCTAGGTTCTTTCGCATCTCCCGGCTCCATGTGTTTACTCCCTATCTTTTGCCATTTTAACTCCCAATTACATTGAAATCATTGAAATTTCAATAAAAAATAGCCTGCACTTCCTTTGTGCAATCTAATTGCAAAACTCAGCCCTGCTCTTAAGTTTAAAATATTCATGTTGTTATCTCTCTAGTGCACTCGTAGAATCGGCTCTGACGAAGGCATCACCTATACTTCTTTCCCTCTTCAGTCAGCACATAGCGAGTAGCTCTTCCTGCGCCATGCGCCTTAAGGTATCCACCATCTACGATTCGGCCGAGCAGCTTGCTTGACTGTGAAGGAGAGAGCTTGCAAAGGTCTATCACGTCTTTTCGACTTATCCCGTCAAACGCCCTCGCATATTGTAATATCAGCTGCATGCTTCGGCTGTAATTCTTCCCCCGAGGCTTTGCCGGCCTTAGACCGTCTATCTCAAAGCTGCTGAGCCATGGCTTCTCTTCGTATCTAATCCCTATATTCCCAACCTTGACAACTTTTCGCCTCGGATAATAGACCTTCCCGAGTTCACTTTCTTCCACACGGTATCCCCGCTCGATGTAATAATTTGCATCCTTGTCCTTGTCAGCAAAACCTACTGACATCTCCATCTTAGGAGGAGCACATCAGCTTGTAAATTTTATAACATCGATGACAATGTCCGAGAACCCCATATTATTGATATATTTTACGGCATTTTCGTTTAAATAAATCATTTCGATTCCTTTTCTCTCATTTCTTGTATTTCTCGTATTATTTCTCTTGCTTCTCTCATTGCTTTCATATTTCTGATTCTTAATTTCGAAAAGCAAAGACATAAAAGACATATAAGATATCAAATCTGCTATTTAATTATAGATATTATAGAAACATCTCCTTATTAATTCAAGATTCGCAGCAAGCATACCAATTATTCTTTGATTAATCAGAGTAGCAATGGCATTTCTTTTATCTCCGTTTATAGTCTTGATGCTATCCCATTAATAAAGCACAAAAGCAGGACCTTCGTCCTGCTCCTGCGTGTACTTTATTATTATGTCGGTCTATTATGTGTTAAGTTAGCTTTCTAAAGTGTGTATATGGAGGTTAATCTTTATACACTTCTAGGGTATATCTCTATGTTCGATTTGCATATGCTATTTAAGTTATTTGATTTACTTGATTGCCTCAAAAGCTACATCTAGCGCTGCCTTCAGATCCTCTACGTCCTCGATTCCGATGGATAATCTGATTGTTGAAGGTGTGATGCCCTGTGCGTATAGCTCTTCCTCGCTCAGCTGCGAATGAGTTGTACTCGCTGGGTGAATTACAAGCGACTTTACATCAGCTACATTTGCAAGGTCTGAGAAGATAGGCAGATTGTCGATGAACTTCTTCGCATCATCTCTACCTCCCTTTAGGTCGAATGTGAAAATCGAACCTGCGCCCTTAGGGAAGTACTTCTTATAAACCTCATGTGATGGCTCGCTAGGTAGCGACGGATGATGAACTCTCTCAACATGTGGGTGCTTGTCGAGGTACTCTACTATCTCAAGAGCATTGCTTACATGGCGCTCAACTCTGAGAGAAAGTGTCTCAATTCCCTGAAGTAGAAGGAATGCGTCAAATGCCGAAAGCGATGCACCACCGTCTCTAAGCAGTATAGCTCTGCAGTATACCGCAAATGCAGCTGGACCAACAGCTTCGTAGAAGTTTAGTCCGTGATACGATGGATTTGGCTCAGCAATCCATGGGTATTTACCAGATGCACTCCAGTCGAATTTTCCACCATCTACGATTAATCCACCGATTGTTGAACCGTGACCACCAAAGAACTTAGTAGCTGAGTGGATAACCACGTCTGCACCGTGCTCAAATGGCTTGATCAAGTATGGTGGTGTAAATGTTGAGTCAACGATTAGCGGAAGCCCATGTCTATGTGCGATTTCTGCGATTCGCTCAATATCTGTAACGTTGGAGTTTGGATTTCCAACGATTTCGATGTAAAGAGCCTTAGTGTTGTCCTGAATAGCTGCTTCCCAGCCCTCATAATCATCTGACTCAACGAATGTTGTCGTTACTCCCGAAACTAGCGGAAGGGTATTTGCAAACAAGTTGTATGAACCGCCATAAAGCGTTCTTACCGCCACGATATGCTCACCGTGCTGCGCTACTGCCTGAATTGCATATACGATTGCAGCCGTTCCAGAAGCAACCGCTAGCGCTGCCGATCCACCCTCAAGTGCAGCAACTCTTGCTTCGAGTACATCGTTAGTTGGATTCCCGAGTCTCGAATATATGGAACCAGCTTCCCTTAGAGCAAATCTTGCCTCTGCTGAATCCGCACTGTCGAATGCGTATGAAGCCGACTGATAGATAGGCACGCATCTTGCGCCAGTAGCTGGATCCGCATGCTCCTGTCCTGCCTGTACCTGTTTAGTGTTAAATCCCCAATTCTTTGAATCTCTAATATCGCTCATCTGTATATCCCCTTTCTGTGTTTCATTTTAATTTTATGTTATCTGCGGCCTCCCTGTGAGCCGCATCTGTTTTGCTATGGTTGAATTATATGATATAGATATGCACCTGTCTAATTCAAAAAAATAAGAGTGAGTTATAGTTTTGTTCTATAACTCCCTCGAGTGATTATCTTCCATATCCTCGTCATGCCTTATAGTGGACTTAGCTTAGATATGTCTTCATCTCTTTTATATATAGCTCCGCCATCTTGCTCAGGATGGAATTCTTCTTCATTATATATCCGATTTGCATGGCCCCTTCAGTGTCCACGCGTTCGTCTTTAATTGGCACCATGTTGCAGTCGTCGCCGTTAAGCTCCTCACAGATGATGCCAGAGCACACTGTGTAACCGAATAATCCTTGCATCAGATTGAGCATAGTCGCTCTATCGTTTACCTTGATCATATGGTGATGATTGATATCTGCGAAAAGCTCCTCCGCAAAGTAAAGAGTGGAATTGTCTCCTTGATCAAAAGTCATATTCGGATAATCCGCAAGGTCATCGAAGCTCACGCTCTCGCGATTTGCCAGCGGATGATTTTTCCAAACGTAAGCATATGCGTTGCAGTCAATTAGCGGCACGAACTCAAGGTCGTTCTGTCTGAGCACCTTGGAGATAGCCTGGCGATTGAAATCACTCAGGTAGATTATACCAAGTTCGCTTTTTAGCGACACGACATCATCGATTACCTCTTGTGTCTTGGTCTCCCGGATAGCAAAATCATACTCATTCATGTCGAATTTCTTTACCATCTCTACAAAAGCCTTTATCGCAAACGAGTAGTGCTGTGTCGAAACTCCGAACTTCGTTTTAAGTCCGCCTTCATCCGAATACTTGCCCATCAGCGATTCATACTGGCTATACAGATGTCTTGCATTTTGAAGAAACTCTGCCCCATCGTTGGTAACCGTGACACCTCTTCCAGTTCTGCGGAAAATGGTCACGCCAAGCTCCGACTCAACCTCTCGCAAAGAACTGGTAAGCGATGGCTGGGTCATGTAGAGCTTCTCCGCCGCTTTATTGAGCGACCCCTCGTCAGCTATTGTAATAATATAAAGTAGTTGGTTTAACGTCATGTACCGAGCCTCTTTCGATGAATCTTAAGCCTTGTTGATGAACTTAGCCGAAGAAACGCTTAATCTCTATCTCTGCATTCTCTAGGGAATCAGATCCATGAATCAAGTTCTCGCTAGTGCTGTGTGCGAAATCGCCACGAATAGTCCCAGCTGTAGCTTCTTCGAACTTAGTAGCGCCCATGATGATTCTCATTCCCTGAACTGCATTATCGCCTTCAACAATCATGCCAAGAACTGGGCCGGATGTCATAAATGATACGATTTCTGGGAAGAAAGGCTTATCAGCGAGGTGCGCATAGTGCTCCTTTAGAATTGCCTCATCGAGATTCATCATCTTCGCATCGACAATCTTGTAGCCCTTTCTCTCGATTCTGGATATGACCTCTCCCATGAGACCTCTCTTAACGCAGTCCGGTTTAAGCATAATGTATGTCTTTTCAATACCCATAGTTCTTCTCCTTTTAAATGCTTTATTTGAATTCTCTCAAATACTCTTCTATAGGTTATACCATATCCATATGGTCATTTCACGTAGTTTCCCGACTTAGCGTTCACATTTTATCATGGATTTTGTACTTATTGATATATACGATACACCAACACAATAGCAAACCATTACAGAACCGTCATAATCGAATGTTAGTATAATGGTGCAAAAGGAATTAAGTGCATAAAACATTTTCTTTTGATTGTTCTTTCTTAATTAAATAATTTCGTAGTAGAAATGAACCGCTGACGCCAAGCAGCGGTTCATTTTGTTTTTGATTTAATTTCTCTCAATCAGCTTCATGCTGTTGACATGGTTGCTATCTACATGTAAAGTCTTTGATGATAATAAAAGGAGAAAGATAATGAAAGACACTAATTCCAGCTTTTCTAGCTACATTTTTAGTAAGCAGTTCCTGCGAAATGCACTAACTGTCATATTGGGAAACTTCATTTATGCTATCGGTGTGGCATTCTTCATACTCCCGACAGGTCTCATCACCGGTGGAACTACGGGTATTGCAATTATAATGAATCACCATTTTGGCATAACCATTTCTCTGTTCGTCGGAATGTTCAACGCAGTCATGTTTGTCATAGGTTTTGGGCTGCTCGGCAAAGAGTTCGCACTCACCACGATGATAAGCACATTCGCATTCCCGACTATCCTCGGATTCTTGCAGAAGCTCGTAGGCAGCTTCGTTCTTACAAATGACATGTTTCTCGCGTCATTATTCGGCGGTCTGTGCATAGGAACTTCACTCGCTCTGATTATTAGAATCGGTGCTAGCACTGGCGGTATGGATATTCCGCCACTCGTTCTCAATAAATATTTTAAAGTGCCTGTTTCCGTCAGCCTATACGTATTTGACTTTATAATCTTGATTGGACAGATGATGTTCTCTCCAAAGCGTACAAGCTTATATGGAATCGTTCTCGTACTCGTGTATACAATTACTCTCGATAGACTCCTCGCTATCGGAGCAGCTAAGACTAAACTTGAGATTGTAACTAAGGCTTCTGAAGAGATTACAAATGCTATTCTTCATGATATTGATCGTAGCGCTACACTGCTTCACGGTAAGACCGGTTACCTAGGAAGAGAGACTGATATCGTGATGACTATTATATCCTCGAGAGAGCTATACAAGGTCGAAAAGCTCGTTCATGACCTCGATCCGGATGCATTTATAATCCTGAGCAAGGTTGGAAGTGTTCACGGCAGAGGCTTCAGCCGTGAGAAGAGGTATCTAAAGCAGAAATAGATAAATTTGAGTTTACAGCATATGGAAAGCGGCTAGGGTCTTTTAACACCTTAGCCGCTTTCCGTTATGTTAGAACTATTGCCTGATTTCTTTTATTTTTTGTGCTTACTAGGGTTTTTGTTCTCCTTTGAAGCCTTAACTTCACCACTCTTGAAGATTAATCTGCTCTCACCAGTCATACCGCCTTCCTTGCCACCTACAAACACTTCGCGCTTTGAAGCTGCTATTGTCGCTTCTAGTCTGCTGGTGATTTTTCCTATATCTGCTTTACTGAGAGTACTTATAAATTTCTGGATACCTTGCTCATTAAGCTGAGTCATTCCTGATGCTAGCTGTGTTGCTCCCGAATCGAGCTTATTTGAGCCCGCATCTAGCTTTGTGATTCCGTTATTCAGCTGCTCAAGACCCGATACCAGTTTACTACTTCCTGCTGCTGCAGCATCTACACCTGCGGTGTACTGCTTAACACCAGCGATAAACATCTCTAGCGAATCCAGCTGCTCCTTGAGCGACTTCAGCTTTGCAGGAACATCTTTGCCCACAGCAATTGCTGATAGCTTTTTTACATTGTCACTTGCACCTTGGCTAGCAATCTCGTACTCTTTAGCTGATGTTAGCAGCTTAGTTGCACTTGTCTGCTGTGCCTGAAGAGTCGCTAGGTTTGTACTGCCTCCCGTCAGTCCCATCTCTACAGATGTTAGCATTACTGCTTGCTGACCTGTTCCTGAAGCGAGTTGTTCATCTGTGTACCCGGCAGCCTTTAGAGCTGTTACCGCAGTGCTCTTATATTGACTTATGTATCCTGCTGCCTTCTGCGCTTCCTTAGTAGTTACCCCTGCCTGCTGTATATATTGCACAATCTCTGCTGCAGTAGCTTCGGATTTTCCATCCGCCATCATCTTGTTATATGCTAGGGAAATGATGTTGTTCTGTGTGCTTGCATCAGATACACCTGCTGCAGATAAAGCTGCTCTCATCTTCCCCTCTGCCTTTGCCATAGCTCCATCGGAGATTCCTGCAAGCACCTTCGCATACGTCGAAGGAGACAGAACTATTGTATCGTCACCTAACTGATCTTGTAGCTGGGTTGTGGCATTTGCAAAGATCTGTTTCTCAACCTGCGCAGCACCATTTCTAAGCGATGCGCTATTGGCAGTTAGCTGCTGCAAGCCACTATTTAGTGAAGTCGCTCCACTGAGCACTTCGCTACTTCCAGACTTAAGACTCTTAGTGCCACTAGCTAATTCATCAGCACCTGTCTTAAGCTCCTTGCTTCCCTGCTCTAGCTTGTCAGATGCCTGTCCTAGCTTCTTAAGCGAATTTTCGAGCTTTGCGGCCTTTCCCTTCACGCTCCCTAGATTTCCGTCAAAATCATTTGCTATTCCAGACATTGCTGCCGTATATGTTCCATCTATTTCGAATTTCTCAGTGTATGCATTTATAACGACACTATTAGGAATATCTAATTTAGAACGACTTATTCCAAGATTCTCATTCATCTCTGGAAAAGCAATGCCCATAACAACGGTCTTGTTGCCGTCATCTATCGCTTTGCCGTTAGAAACTGTTATATCGCTGAAGTTATCATCATTGAGCACAAGCCCGCTTGCAACTGTATATGGATGCTTAATCAGCTTTCCATTCACAATATCTGTCTGGTTTATGGTGTAGTCAAATCTAATCGTCACGTTACCTGCCTTACCAGCGATATCCTTTGCTGACATCTTCTTGCCATTCAGATAGTAAGTGATCTTGACATTGACCGGTAAGCCCGTGGTTGGAGTGCCCTTATATTTAATCGACTTTCCCTTAGCATTCCACACGATATTATTTCCGTTCTTCGAAAACTTCTCATGACCTGAGGTATTCTCGATATTCTTCAGGGTCGAGTAGTCACTGATGGTGTCGTACTTACTATTATTTGCAAGCTGTTCAGTAACTATAGATTCGAGCACATTGCCGTCCGCATCCATCGAAGTATAGGTGGTCTCGTTCTTATCCTTTTGGGAAATATTTCCCCTGCCAAGGCTAGGATATGAAGTCTCCACGGCTTTCTCGGTACTGGTTGACTTAGTCACATCTACAGGTCTCTTGTTAGCTGCTCCTACAGTAACAGGATTTATCATATACATAGTTCCGACTGTCAAGCAAAGAGCAAGTGTGGCTGCTCCGTTCTTAACATTCTTATGATTTTTCATTATTTTCATCTCAACGCCTCCTATATTGCGCTACTTTTAGTGTTTACACCCTTGTTCCGCTTGTGTTCGTATACATCCCTAAGTCCGCCTGTAGTGTGGCAAATCAAGTTGTCGAATGCCATCAGGAACGAAGGCAGTATGAGGATCACTGTTAACATACTTATAATCGCTCCGCGTGCCATCATCGTGCAGAGGGTGCTAATGATGCCTATATTTGAGTATATTGCCACTCCGATTGTCGCTGTGAAGAATCCGAGTGCACTTACTATAATCGATGGTATCGAAGCTGCTGCAGCTGTGCTGACCGCATCGCGCTTATCAAGCCCTAGCATTCTCTCAGTCTTATATCTTGTCGACATCAATATCGCATAATCAACCGTCGATCCAAGCTGAATAGTACTTATGCAGACTGGAACTATGAACGGAAGTTCAAGTCCTGTAAAGCCCGAGATCCCCATATTGACGTATATTGCGAACTCTATCGCTATTACGAGTATGAACGGTAGCGATGCGGACTTTAGAACAGCTAGTATTATCAGGAATACGAGTCCTATAGATATCCAATTTACGACTTTAAAATCCTTATCTGTCAGTTTTATTAAGTCCTTAGTCGCCGGAGCCTCTCCGATTACAGTCGCTGATTTATCGTATTTATGAGTAATCGCTTTTACTTTATCTATTTGTCTATTACAAGCGTTTGTCGATACCTTATACTTCGAATTTATTACTATCATCTGATGCTTGTCTGACATCAGGCCACTTTTAATCGAAGACGGAATCATGCTCCTAGGGATTGAAGTCCCTACGACCGAATCAATCCCTAGCACGCTTTCAACGCCATCAACCTTCTTGATCTCATCACTCATCTCCCTGCCTTTTAACGCAGAAAGCTTCGAGTCAGCCATCACGATATAAGAAGTATTTATCCCAAAATCCTCACTTAGCTTGTTATTAGCCGTCAAGAACTGCATCTTCTCCGTAGGCAAACTGTTTTGTCCACTAGATAGCATCTTGGTGAAGTCATACACGATATTCTGATGATTGTATCCATAGATTGCTGGTCCAATCAGCACGCAGAATATCGCGATATAGATTCCATATCTACCAGTTAGTCCGTGTGCCACCTTCGTCATATTTGGAATTAATGATCTGTGTCTTGTCTTCTGTACGAGCTTATTGAACCTCAGTAATAGTACAGGCAGTATAGTTACACTTGCTATTACTCCAAATACAACACCTTTTGCCATAACAATTCCGAGATCTCGTCCCATCGTGTACGTCATGAAACAAAGTGCTAGGAACCCTGCAATTGTTGTAGCCGAGCTTCCAGTTACAGAAACGAGTGTAGCATCGATGGCCTCCGCCATAGCATCGTCTTCCTTAAGCCCTGAATCGAGTTTCTCCATATAGCTATGCCACAGGAATATGGAGTAGTCCATGGTTACACCAAGCTGCAGAACTGCAGCTATTACCTTGGTTATATAAGAAATCTCACCGAGGAATATATTAGAGCCCATGTTATATAAAATAGCCATGCCAATGCTCACCATGAATAATACCGGTGCTATATATGAATCGAGGAGCAGCATCATTGCGAGTAGCGATAGCAAAACAGCTACTGTAACATACTTGACCTCTTCCTGTTCGCAAATATTCTTTAGATCTTCTACCAGAGGAGATAATCCAGATATATATGCGTGCTTATCACTGACTTTTCTCATCTGCTCAACAGTCTTGAGTGTCTTATCGTCGGATGTCGAGTTGCTGAAGAATACGACCATCATGCTCGCATCTTTATTTGATAAATTCTGCGCCACACTGTCTGGTAGCATAGACTTCGGAACTGTTGGATCTAGCACATCTTCGAGATTTAAAACCTCTTCGACTCCATCGATTCTGCTGTAGTCTGCTTTTAACTGAGTGACATCATCGCTCTTCATGTTTTCAAGCACGACTATCGAGAATCCGCCTTTGCCAAATTCCTTCATTAAAACATTCTGACCTTTCATCGTATCCATAGTAGATGGAAGGTATGTAAGCATGTCGTAGTTTATCCTCGTAACCTTATACCCTATAAGTGATGGTATGAGCAGTAGCAAAGATACAATGAAAATTATGTGTCTGTGCTTTACGACTTTAGCCCCTAGATTCATCGGTTTTCCCTCCTTGCGTATTTGACGGAAATCAATATATCATCTTTATGACCAATAGTCAACTTTTAATTTAATTAAAATTTAGCTAAAGTTTTTAGACTCAATAAAACAGTTATTTATCAAGGTTTACAAGTGTTATAAGAGTTAAATTACTGGATAATTAATATATTGACTGTAAGTCATTTATTGCTGTATCATTGTAAAAATCTACACTGCATGTTATATATAATTTAGTGAATAAAATTTTGGAGGAGCATCTATGACTAAAAGAGTGCTTAATAAAGAGAAAAAACGCACCGATATTCTTGACGCGGCATATGAACTATTTACGACACTTGGATTTGCAAGGACGACTATACTAGGTATCGCACTAAAGGCGGGCGTCGGAAAAGGCACGTTCTATCTGTATTTTGATAGCAAAGAAGATGTTAGAGATGTGTTAATCGCTAGAAAGTCATCTGAACTGCTCCTAAGTGCAGTTGAATCATTAGAAAGACACATAGAGGAAACCGGAGATGTAATGAATCTCGCTGACAAGGTACTGTATGCTACTGATTGCTTGATAACCAAGCTCTCAAAGGATATAGCGCTGCTACAGTTTATATCCAAGCACCTGAGCTGGGGGCTACTGAGCGGATCAAAGAGCATTAAACATGAGGATGATGAAGTGTTAGACTTCAAGACTTTTTTTATGGATATTATCGAAAAAGAACAGATTCCAATTGATAATCCAGAGCTCATGATATTTACGATTGTTGAGCTAATTAATTCAACATGCCACAATGTTATTCTCATGGGCGAACCTGTAACTTACAGTGACTACAAGCCTTATTTATTTAGAACCATAAGGCTGATAATTGAGGATGCGATTAATGGTTAGATAACAGTTGATATATGGTATGACAGCTGACATTTAAGCTGTAGACGGAGATGAGTTGTAGATAAAAATGAATATCAAAATAAAAAACACCCCTGATAAATATAAAATAATGGCGGATGAAATAGTGCTGCCATTACTTGAACTATTACAGGAACTCAATTCACTTGAAGAAGAAGTTTTTAAGAGAAATAGTGAACTAGATGCTGAAAAATTAATATTGAATATTCCTGCCAACCAAAATCATCCGAAATGGATTGGGCTTATGGCAGAATATGAAAGTCGCTATGAGGAGATTGCAAAAGAAAAAGTGAGTGAAAATCTAATGTCAAAAGGATATGCAACTCATTACAGTAATCCGAGCGAATATTTTTATGTTCATAGCGATGATTTTTTATTGGAATTTACTATGCAGCAACCAGATATGGCGATTATTATCATCCACTTTAGCGGAGCTACTGACATGAAGCACAAATTTATCGTTAGGCAGATAAATAAAAGATGGGTGGTAGACGAAAAATATTATGGTTTTGCAGATGAAGCAATCTGGTACTCGGATAGCATATAAAACATATTTATAACCGTAAAGAGCTGCCAGCTCTTTATATAGTGTGGGTTACAATACTATGTGCTTACTTACACTTTATCAATAATGAAGCTAACGCAACTAATGGCAAGGTCCCTTGCTTGACTGCGGTCATCCAATCAATGATAGCCCTTTATGTACTATGATAAATAAAATAGACAAAAAACAGAAAAAGGACGCTTGCGCATCCCTTTCCTGTAGTGTGTGTGTATTCAATAAAAGAAGGAAAGTTTGTATTAGAATAACAAACCTCATTGAACAATTAGGAGTATAACATCTATTAAAACACCTTGTGTGAAGGTTATGTGAAATGTTTACTATAATTTATGTTTCATTTAGAGCTTATTTTCTAAAAACCAATGATTTTAAGTCTTTTACGCATATTTTTTGCACAAAATATTATTTTTTGCTGCAAAGTATTTTTGTAGATACAGTATTTGCCTCTTCTGACAGCTTTTCTGATTCCTTTTTCCAGCTCTCTGCAAGCTCTCGATCAGGAATATATGGTACGTTCGCCGACACATTGAATTCTGCTGCCTGAACGCCTGCATTTAGATTGAGAGCAGCTACGTACAGATCGCTTACCAGCTGCTTGTTGGATCTGCCAATCAGACTATCTGCGAGTCTGAGCGCGCAGGTCCCCGCTCTCATGACTTTGAGCGGGGCTTCGGCTGCGCCGACCGAGGCGATGGCAATCGCCTCACTGCGCGCTGCCTTCTCCTCATCGGTTTCCTTCGGCATTTCATATGCACTAGCAACCTGCCCAAATGCTTTCTTATCTTCATCTACTCCAGACATCAGCTGGTCCAGGTAACCCTTTGCTTCCTCTATCGCTGCTACATTGAGTTCCTCAAATTCAGCGTATTTCTTCTTGCCAACAGTTAGGTTCGCAACCATCATAATTAGCGCTGCGCCTTGCGCTGCAGTTAAGGCTGCTACAGCCCCACCACCTGGAGTTGGTGCTCCCGAACTTAGTGCCTCTACGTAGTCATTTATTTTTTCATCTATCAACTTATTTACCATATTCCCTCCGTATTCCTCACTTAATTTTATAAATCAAAGCTTTAGTAACTATAAAAGCCTTTATTCACTAGCTTTTACATATATACATTATAAAATTGTACGAATAAATACACAATGAGCAAGTAAAATTTTTATATGCCGCGTAACGAATGTTACGAATATTTGCAGGTTAGATGGATATAATCAACTTAGGCGGAGTAATTCGCACCATTGCATAAAAGAAATTTACATATAGGAGGTAACGAAATGAAAGAGCCTATGAAAAACATATCCAAGTCTGAAGTTTTAACACTTAAGAACGAAGTTAATTATCAGGATGGTCAGGTAGTAAGCAAGACACTCGCTCAGAACGATGCTGTTAGTGTTACGCTATTCGCTTTTGATAAAGACGAAGAAATCAGCACTCACGAATCTGGCGGAGATGCATTTGTAACTTGCCTTGACGGAGTAGGCCGCCTCACTATTGACGGAATTCCTCACGAGCTTCACGAAGGAGAATCGATTGTTATGCCAGCTGGCCACCCTCATGCAGTATACGGTCAGGAGCGTTTCAAGATGCTGCTCGTAGTGGTATTCTAGAGCCATAATAGGACTTACCAGGAATCCCTTGATTCAGTACGCGCTAACTATGGATAGTGGTAATACAAAATTACATATGTTTGAAAAAACCTCTATACTGGATACCAGTATAGAGGTTTTCATATTAATTTAAATCTGCCGTTAAAGAAAACTCTATCGCCAATTTCTATTGCTAATTCAGTTAATCCATCTTTTAATAATCGTAATTGATCTTCTAGTTCTAATTCACACATGATAATCCTCCTTGCTTAAATATAAGCTATCTTATATATGGGCTTATATCAACCTACCAACAGATTCCTTGTTTGGTTTAGTCTATCATCATTAAGGTAAAATATCTTGGGTCTATAACTTTCTTTGTGGTTTAAGGGGTAGCTATTCCACAGACTGTGGTCTAAAAAGCACCGTACCTATGCCAGCTTTTGTGGTATAAGTACGGTGCTTTTTCCTTTGCTGTGCTATCATTTTTAGAGAAGACCAAAATCTTCTCTTTTATGAATCAGTCTATCAATGTTTTAATCAAGTCACATATTGAGATGAAAAACCCAACGTATAACTTGTCAAAATCTATATCGTTTGCCCCGTCTTTTTTGTACAGCTGATATATTTTTTTCGATTGTATCTCTTCCTTTTGATAATCATTTCCATGAGCAAGACTGTTTCTGATTTTTTCAAAGAAATCAAACGGGGTAAGATGCTTTTCACACATTTCATTACTCCACTCAGTAGCAAATTTCAGTATTGTTAACATTTTTTGATTTATCAATTTTCTGTTGGGATTCTCCAACCTTTCAAGTCGATTTAATGATTCAGATTTTATTACTTCTTCTCTCATTAATCTAATTGCATCCCATTTTGCTGAATCATAATTCTTCAACGAGAAATCTATCCCATCATTCACATGCCAGTAATAAACATCCTTTATCCGAGAAGTTAAAAACTCGATTAAACTATCTAACCCAATAAATGCTGTCAGAAAGGCTAGTTTATATGATTTTCCGTCATATAAACGGTAGGATGCAGCCATATGTTTTTCCCACGCAGGGGCACTATCTTCTATATATCTAATCTGAACCTCGTTAAAAAGTTTCATAACTTCAAGGGGTGCTCCGATCATTGCGGAGTCTTCGTTCACAATTCCTATATATGAAAATGTCCCCTTGTACATATTTACATCACTAATTTTGAGATGTGAAATCAAGTCTCCTGAATAATCCGTAGGTTCATCTGAAACATCACCTTCGTATTCATATGTAAAATGTGATGATGGATTCATACTAATAACATTTTCCAAATTCTCATCAATTTTTGTGTCTCCATATACGAAGAATTTTCCGGAACGGGTATCTCCCTCTAAAAACTCATTCGTAAAATCGCACTCCAATTTAATACTCTTTTTTGAGGCATTTAAAACATAACTCACAAGTTCAACAATATCTACTTCTTCCAACTTCTCTTTCTGATTCTTGTTAGATAAATTATCTGAATTAGAATATAAGTTACTATCGAACAAATCGAACTGATGGTGAAGTTCAGCTTTAACTTTTTCTTTCAAAGAATTTCGTTCATGTTCATTCATTCTTTTGAATTCATCTTGTTTGCAATCCATTACAAATTACCTCACTTTTTTGATATCTCGCCCATATTATACCAACGCCCCCGTTACTTTTCATTCTTTTTCTCAATATCCGTACATATCGTGCTGCACCATGGCCGTATAGTAGCTATCTATCGTTGCCGGAGCATTGAATATCGCTGCTTTCAGATATTGCTTGATATTCTTGATCTCCTTCATCTTGGAGCTTTCTTTGAAGCAGTCGATTATGTATTCAATATGGCCATAGTCCACATTCAAGAATCGCTCCTTCACGATGGAATGCGGATATTTGTTGCTGGCAATCTGAATAGTATCGCCATTGGACATAACAGTCTCCATCATGATTTCTACGATTTCATCAATGAACTTGATATCGTATGGATGAGACACCTTAAGCGATTCATAATCCAGATTGGTCTGGATTTGCTCTTTCCAATAATCATAATTATTGTGTTTGGATTCTCTCTTCTCATCTTTTCTCATCTCATCTGGGCTTTCCACTTTTCCACACTCGCAAGAGAAGGGATTTAGGGATGAGATAAGATTAGATGAGTTATTTATCACATCAGTATTTGATTCATTCTTTTTTTCTTGATTAGTTTTTTGTCTATTAGTATTTAATTGCATGGGATTTTCCTGCGTAGGTTTTTCCAATGTTGCATTTTCCTGTGTTTGATTTTCCAATATAGGCTTCTCACGGATGATATACTCCGTGCCTTTTAGCTGCCCATCCTGGTTCCTGGCACGTCGCCTTTCTACATAACCGGTTCTTTCCAGTTCTTTCAATTTTGGGCAATAAAAAAGGGACCTATAACTTTCTTTGTGGTTTAAGGGGTAGCTATTCCACAGATTGTGGTCTAAAATGCACCGTACCTATGCCAGCTTTTGTGGTATAAGTACGGTGCTTTTTTCCTTTGCTATGCTATCATTTTTTTGGAATCAAGAAAGCAGGAAAGGAAATTAGTATATGAAAAATCTTATCATAAATATGTTCAATCTAGAACCACATAATATTGAGCAACTGGATATTATCTCGTGTGGTAATGAGAACTTTGCTACTATTACGTTACGAATGAAACCTACTGTTTGTCCTCACTGTGGCAACTATTCTAGCCTCATCCATGATTATTATAATCGTACCCTTAATCATTCTGTTCTTGCAGATCATCATCTTACTGTTATTTACAAACGTAGACGTTATTATTGTCGTAGATGTAAACACGCCTTCCCTGAAAAAAATCCTTTTTCTCTTCCTGGAAGACGAATTTCAAAAGCTACAGTTCTTAGAATAATGAAGCTTCTACAAAAACAAACTTTAACTTTTACTGATGTTTCTGACATTGTAGGTGTAAGTACATCAACCGTTATTAGGGTATTTGATGAATATGCAGGAGTTAGGTCTTTTCCTTTTCCTAAAGCCCTATGTATCGACGAGGTTTATGTTAGTAAGTACCTTCAGCAAGAATATGCTTGTGTTCTTATGGACTTTAATCATGAGAATATTTTTGATTTGTTACCCTCTCGTAAAAAAGAAAATCTCGCTTCATATTTCTCATTAATTCCTAAAGGTACAAGATTATCAGTTAAGTACGTCAGTATTGATATGTGGAATATCTATAGAGATATCGCCTCTGAGTATTTTCCTAGAGCGATAATTTGCGTGGATAGCTTTCACGTAATACAAATGATTAATAATGCCTTTGATAAGGTTCGTATACGTATAATGAACACATACGAAAGAAACACAGAGGAATACAGGCTTTTAAAGAAGTATCACTGGCTTCTTAAGAAATCTGCTGACAAAATTGAATATGATAAAATTTTAGACTTGCATCATTATTACAGTATTGTCGGAGCACGTCATATAAGTCAGGAAGCATTAATCTCCAGATTATTATTAATTAGCCCCGAATTAGAACTTGCTTATGAGCTTAAAACTGATTATGCAGCAATTAATGCCACCTTTAACTTTCAAAATGCCGAATATCGAATTGATAAATTTCTCGAAGATATGAAGATTTACGGTATTCCTGAATTCTATTCTACAAGAAGAACAATGAAGAGATGGAAGACTGAAATTGTAAACAGCTTTCAGAAATATAACGGATGAAGAATATCTAATGGTTCCATCGAATCTATGAACTCAAGAATAAAGAAACTCAAACGAAATGGAAATGGTTATAAGTCCTTTGAGCGTTTTAGGACAAGATGTCTCTATACTCTTAACAAAGGTTCTTCCATTAAATTTTAATAAATTGAACTAATAGAAAATAACGAAATGATTCGAATGAAATACTTTCTCGATTCCACATAAAAAACAGAGATTAATATTCTCATTTTCGAGAAATTATTAATCTCTGTAATCATTTAGACCACAATCTGTGGAATAGGATTTAAGACCCTACCACAAAGAAAGTTATAGGCCCAATATCTTCTATAGAAAACTCCCGCTCAACTGAGCGGGAGTTTTACTAGCGTTATTATTCAATTTCAGAATCGAAAGGCATTAGAGCTACCACACGAGCTCTCTTAATAGCAGATGTAACTGCTCTCTGGTGCATAGCGCATGTACCAGTAACTCTTCTAGGAAGAATCTTTCCTCTCTCTGTAGTGTACTTCTTTAGAGTCTCTACATCTTTGTAATCGATCTTCTTTTCCTTATCAGCGCAGAACTGGCATACTTTTCTTCTTCTCATGCCGCCGCGTCTCTTATTGTTCTCCATTAGACTTGTACTCCTTTCTCAAGATGTTTAGAACGGGATATCCTCTTCAGTTGCCTCAAATGAATCAGGCATCGAAGGCTCCATCGGCGAGCTAAAGCTATCGTTAAATGCACTAGGCTCACTTTCGGATCTGCGACTATATCCAGAATCGTTTCCGCCGTTACCACCGCCGAGGAACTCGACGTTGTTAGCGATTACGTCTGTAGTGTATACAGTCTGTCCTTCTCTGTTCTTGTAGCTTCCCGTCTGAATTCTACCGTTGATTGCTACCTGACGACCCTTGCTCAGATATCGGTCACAGTTCTCAGCCTGCTTACCGAAAACAGTGATTCTTATAAAATCAGCCTGTCTATCACGCCCCTGTGTGCCAGGTCTGTCAACTGCAATGCTGAAGTGCGTAACAGCTGTCTGGTTGTTAGGTGTGTAAGTAAGCTCTGGGTCTCTGGTCAATCTTCCAATCAGTATTACACTGTTCATCGCTTACCTCCCGACTTAGTTCTCGTCCTGGCAAACAATAATGTGTCTCATAACCGCATCAGAAATCTTGAGTCTTCTGTCAAGCTCCTTAGGTAGCTCAGTGCTAGCCTTGAAAGGAACAACTACGTAGAATCCTTCTTTCTTCTTGTTGATCTGATAAGCAAGCTTCTTGTTGCCCCATACATCAGCTTCGCCAGCCTCACCATCTTCATTGATGATGTTCTTAACGTTCTCGATTGTGGAGTTCTTCACTTCCTCATCTAGAGTTGGGTCAAGAATGAACATTACTTCGTAATCTCTCATGTTTTCACCTCCTATGGCCTACGGCACCTTTCGGTGCAGGATTTGGCTTGCGTATTCAAGCCATACCGTTTAATTATACTGATTTATCGTAGAAATTCAAGGTTTAGAAGCTATTTCCTTGTACCTCTTCAAAAACCAGTTCGCCTCGCTGTGCTATTAAGGCACACGAAGCACCATATCTTGTAGCAGCATTTGTAATTTCGTCTGCATCTATATGCAATTAATTTAAGGTCAGCTTTGATTTAATCAAAGATAGTTCCCTTGCTTTCTGCTAAAAAACAGCTATATGCGCTTATTATCTTCCAGTTGCCGCCAACCTGCCTATCTGCGTCGCGATATATCCTGCTCCATATCCGTTATCTATGTTTACCACAGAGATACCGTTCGCACATGAGTTAATCATCGTGATTAAGGCAGAAAGCCCGTGAAAATTCGCACCATAACCAACAGATGTAGGCACTGCGATTACTGGGTTTCTTACGAGTCCACCGAGTACTGTCGGTAGCGCACCTTCCATGCCCGCTACTGCAACAACGGAATCGGCGCTACGTATGATATCAACTTTTGACAGAAGTCTATGGATACCACTCACGCCTATATCGTATACGCGAATCACCTCAGCGCCAAAATATTCTGCAGTCTGCGCAGCCTCCTCTGCAACCGGTATGTCGGCAGTGCCTGCGCTGCAGACGGCAACAATACCACCAGCGCCAGTCCTCTTGTAGCCGCCAGCAGGCTCCACCTTCAAAATCCGCGAGACAGGATCATACACCGCTTCAGGAACAGCTGCCTGAACGAGCGCTGCCTGCTCCTGACTCGCCCGAGTCCCGAAGGCACAGCCGTCATTTGCGACCATCTTCTGATATATCGAAACGAGGTAATCATCTGGCTTACCAGCGCAGAAGATTACTTCCGGAAAGCCGGATCTCTGCTCGCGCTGAATATCAAGCTTTGCAAACCCCATCTCATCATAACTGCTACTTTTTATCAGCGTTTCAGCTTCGGCCATACCTAGCTCGCCGTCCTTATATTTATCTAATATGTCTACTATTTTCATCTATCTATACCTACCATGTATATTTAGTTTTATGTCGAGGATTTTAGAGGGATTTTATGATTGGCGGATTTCTCATACTATTTGTCCACATCGCTATCATAAGTTTATTGCTCAAGTGCTTTATAGCACCTCATTCATACTGCCCACTCTATACCCGAGTAGATCCATGGTTACATATGTGAATCCTATTTCCTTGAACTTTGCTACAATTTCCTCTCTGAGAGAAAGGAGCCTCGCCAGCTCATCTGGTGTAACCTCTATGCGCGCGAGGTTTTCCCCGTGCATGCGAACACGCATTTGAATGAATCCATAATCTTCCAGAATCCGTTCTGCTCTCTCAACCATGCCTAGCTTCTCGAGTGTAATTGTCTCGCCGTATGCAAACCTAGATGCCAGACATGCTGCAGATGGCTTGTTCCACGTCCAAAGACCATGCTCATGCGATAGGTTTCTGATATCTTGCTTGGTCATGCCAGCTTCTCTAAGCGGACTCTTTACATCTAGCTCCTTGAGTGCCTGTAGCCCAGGCCTGTAATCACCTAGATCATCTACGTTTGAACCATCAGCTACGTACTCTATTCCGAGTTCAGCCGCCTGCTCCTTTAGCTGCGTAAATATGCCTGTCTTGCATATGTAGCATCTATCTGGTGGATTCTCTTTGAACCCTTCAATCTCAAGCTCATTGGTCTGCACCACAATCTGCCTGATGCCCTGCTCCTTGCAGAAATGAGCAGCTTCGCCAGTTTCCCTCTTAGGAAAGGACCCTGATTCCGCCGTAACCGCAATCATCTTATCTCCTAGCACATCATGCGCAATCTTGGCGAGATATGTAGAATCAACTCCCCCTGAGAAAGCGACTGCTAGGCTACCAAGATTTTTTATATATTCCTTTAGACGTTCTTCTTTCTGTCTCTCAGCTACGGATACTCCCATAGTTTTACCCCTTTTCTGATGTTTAACTCTTATGCCCCTCTATTCGTCCATGCTTACGATTCTATCGCACACATGTTCAACCATAGGGATATCATGTGATATAAGAATCATCGTCAGCTGTCTTTTTTCGTGTAATTCTCTTAGCAGATGAACTATCTCGGCCTGTGTCGGCACATCGAGAGATGACAGTGGTTCGTCTGCGATTATGAATTCAGGTTCTGTTATAAGTGCTCTTGCAATTGCCGCCCTCTGGCGCTGTCCTCCCGACACATCGTAGGGATATCTATCCATGAGCTGTTCCTCAAGATGGACCTGTTTCATAACTTCTATGACTTTACTTCGTCTCTCTTCTCTGTTTCCTACTCTGGCAATTACGAGCGGTTCTGAGATTATCTCCTCGATAGTCATGCGCGGATTGAATGCCGATGCAGAGTCTTGAAAAATCATCTGCGTACGAATCTCACGCCTATCCCTACTTCCGCATCTTCCCCATTTTACGCTTCCGCCATTAGGTATGGTGAGTCCCATGATGATCCTCGCCAAGGTAGACTTCCCACAGCCCGATTGTCCCACGAGTCCAAGGATTTCGCCTTTCACTACATCTAATGAGTATCCTGATAGAACCTTCTTACATCCGTGCTTCTCGGTTCTGTAGATCATGTCTATATCTTTGGCAATCATTATTTTTTCAGAGGATTCCACTTGATCTGTTATTTCACTCGAAATGGTTATTTCATCTCGATTACCAATCATCTGACCAAAGTTTCCATGATAATGACTTCCCATTTTGCCATATTGAGAATACCTAACTAAAGCTTTAGTATACTCATGCTTTGGATTTTCAAAGATCTCTTCAGCTTCGGCAGCTTCGACAAACCTTCCATCCTTCATAACTGCAATTTTAGTCGCTAACTCGCGCGCTAATCCGAGGTCATGAGTTATGAATAGGATGCCCTTATCTCTCTCTGCAGCCAGCCTCTTCAGCACTGATATTATCTGCTTTTGATTTCTAGGATCAAGCGCTGTAGTAGGCTCGTCAGCGATGATTAGCGCAGGGTCACATGCAAGAGCAATCGCAATCGCAACTCTCTGCCTCTGCCCGCCAGACAGCTGATGCGGGTAACAGGATAAGTATTTCTCAGCATCTTTCATGCCCATTTCTCTAAGTAATCCTACTGCCCTCTCGTCGTATTCTCGTTCTGCATCCACAGGCTCACAATCTTCGTGCAGCTTCATAGGGGTAGTAATCTGCTCCCCAACAGTTCTTACAGGATCTAGTGAATTAAGTGGATCTTGGAACACTATTGAAGCCGCCTTGCCCCTAATTTGTTCAAGCTCCTTTTCTCCCATCTTAGTGACATCTTTCCCAGATAGACATATGCTTCCCGATAGATGCCTCGCGTGATGTCTGTGTAGCATTAGAATTGAGAAGCAGAGCGCCGTCTTGCCTGAGCCTGACTCGCCAACGATTGCGGCGATTTCTCCTGATCTCACTGTAAGAGAAACGCCTTGAACAGCATGAACTACCCCCTGCTTCCCGTCGAAGCACATACTGAAATCCTCGATATTAAGAAGTTCTGTGTTGCTTCTATTTTCTGTCATATATTATTATTTCTCCAATTTCCAATCTGCTACGTTCCAGAAGATTCCAACTCCGTGATGTCCTAGCATTGTGTCCTTTGTTATTCCCTTGATATCCTTCTTAACCGCATAGTCAGCATCTATGTATGCGATGAACGTGTAAGGCATCTGCTTAGTCATGGCTCTGAGGAACTCTGAGTAATATCTCTGTCTCTCAGGCTCTTTAGTCGTCGCCCTAGCCTTTGCCAGCGCTTCATCTACCGCTGGATTTGCATATCCTGTATAATTATCCCCAGCTTCAGATGTGAATATCTTGTACGTATGATCATCTGCATCAAATGGGCTACCCCATCCAATTATTGTGGCATCCTGCTTCTCCCAATCGAGCTCTTTTCTAGCCTCAGCCTTTACCGATATCCCGTGTGCTTTGAGCTGTTCACTGCACATCTTTGCCATATCTACGCGAACCTTGTCATTTGCCATCGCAGTAATTGTAAACTTAAGTTCAGTACCATTCTTCTCATAGATACCTTTCTTATTTTTAGTCCAACCGTCCTGCTGCAATAGTTGCTCCATCTTCTCTGGATTATATTCGAACTTTTCGATGTTACTGCTGTTAAATTTATTTTTCTGAATTGGTGAATAAGCCACCTGACCCTCTCCGAGCAGTGTGCTCTTAATGATAGCTTCTCTATCTATTCCATAGCTCAATATATTTGCGAGCTCTGGGTAGGTCTTAAAGAGCTTGCTTCCAGCATAATTATACGCAATTGCACGATAATCCGCTGTGTTCATGCGATAGATATCGAAATCCTTGCTGTCCTTCTTGAGGCTCTTCGCCTGCTTAGGCTCAATCTGCGCCATATCTAGCTCTCCCGACTTTAGCTGCAGTAGCCTTGCGTCACTATCCTCTACAATCTTGAAAATGATCTTCTTGATATGAGGTTTCCCCGCATAGTACCCATCAAACTTCTCGAGGGTTATACTCTGTCCTTCATCCCAGCTAGTTAACTTATATGGACCTGCTCCTACTGGCTTCTGGTTGAACTCTGCAGTTGCGAGCTTCTTGCCCTTAAGAATGTGCTTAGGAAGAATCCCGATAGTCATGTAGTCCGCAAATGCTACATTTTCTTTACTCAGCTTAATAACAACTGTCTTCTTGTCTGGGCAAGTGATATTTTCAATGTCCTGATAGTTAGAGACGATTTCGGAATTGTTTTTCTTATCGAGGATTGCCTCTAGAGTAAACTTAACATCCTCCGAAGTAAGCTCTTTTCCGTCATGGAACTTCAGTCCATCCTTTAGGTGGAATGTCCATGTATGAGTCGCTGAAACGTACTCCCACGTCTCAGCGAGTGCAGGTACGAGCTTGTTATCCTTGTCATGTGCCGTAAGCCCAGCGAATATCAAGGAGTTAATTTCTCCATGCTCATAGAGAGCAGGATTTATAGCTGTATAGTCATGACTTCCGTACACCAGCGTGTCCGCATCATTTTCGCTCTTCGAGCCACATGCGGAAAGTGAAATAATCATGATTAGAGTGACGGCAAGAGCCGCAATTTTTTTAAAGTGAGTTTTCATAAATGTGTGTCCTTTCAAATAAATTAATTTCTTAATCTATAGTCCTAACCCCAAACATGTACTTGTGCGTTTACATTTAAATGTTGCTACCCTTGGAGGTATTGCGCCCTCTGATGTATTCACCAATCTCCGTTATGGATACCAGAACACTTATCAAGATAAGTCCTGGAATTATAATCATCCACCATTGGTCGGATAGCAGTGCGTCTTGCGAGAGAGACATAAGGCTCCCCCATGATATCTCTGATATCGGTAGTCCAAGTCCCATAAAGCTAAGTGTCGATTCTACTATTATCGCAGAGCCCACGTTGCTTACTGCCATGAACATAATCGATGAAAAATAGTTCGGGAACAAATGCCTACGTAAAATGTACCAGAAGCTTCCCCCGTACATCTCTGCGGCTATTACAAATTCACTTTTCCTAAGCCGTATCACCTCGCTCCTGATGACTTTCGACATCTGCATCCAGCTAGTTATCCCGATTACCAGTGATAATGATGTGTAGCTAGCTTCTCCCCAGATAGCCTCAAGAACGATTACAAGCAATAATGCTGGAATGCTCATGAACAAATCCGTAGCTTTCATCATCAGTCTATCCACGTGTTTATTTGCCATCCCGCTCAGTGTTCCGTATACTGCTGCAATCAGCGTTCCTATTACAGCGCTTGAGATTCCAATCGTCAGGCTTGCCCTTCCGCCATACAGAATCATAGAGAATAAATCCCTTCCCAAATTATCTGTTCCAAATATATGGTTCATCGATGGGGATGTTCCGATGGCATATTCATTCATGAAATTCGGTTTATATGGAGCTATGAATCCGGCAAATACGCTCAGGACTGCACTGATTGTAAGTATAGCTATGGCAATCTTTGGTCTTCGCTTCCTATTCATACGAACCCTCCTCATGACGCATCCGCGGGTCGATTTTCTCACCTATTATCTGTGCAAGATAATTTGAGATCACAACCACGCTTCCTGTGAGAAGTGTTGTCGCCATCAGCATGTTGTAATCCTTGTATAGGGCGCTTTCGAAGCTGAGCCGTCCTAGACCTGGATAGCCGAATACCATCTCTACGACATATGTCCCACCAAGGAGATGTGGAACTGCGATTGCCATGATGGTTATCATCGGTGGCAGGATATTCTTCATGCAGTAATTATTGATTATCTTAGTGCGAGGCATTCCCTCTGCCTTGAGAAGCAGCACGTATTCTTTGCGCATTTCCTCGAGTAGCAGATTTCGCACCATATACGAGTAATACCACAGATGCCCTATAACGATTACAAATACTGGCAGTACGAGGTGCCAGGCTCTGTCCAAAAGATTTCCTTCAGCCCCGTACGAGTAAGCCCCTCCAGTTGGCAAGATTCGGAGATTTACCGCAAATATCAATATGCATATCAGAGATAAAAAGAACACTGGTATGTTTCCCGATATCACCCCTGCCTTGCAAATGAATCTATCGAGCTTCGTACCTTCTCGATTCGCCGACAATCTTCCGAGACGAAAAGCCAGCGCGAAGGTCATGATGTAAGCTGTTAATCCAAATACTATTGTATTTGCGAGCACGCCACGAATTACCTCAGCAACAGGTCTCTTGTACTTGTACGATAATCCTAGCTCCCCATGAGCTAGATCTTTAAGCCATATGCCGTACTGAACAGGCAGTGGTTTTTCGATTCCAAGGCTCTCACGGGCAGAAGCCTTCTGCTCGGCACTCATTCTGTCCACACCATCTCCGTACCACGAACGGAGCGGATCGCCGGGACAGAGGCGAGATAGCGCAAACACAATCATTGAGAGAATGAGCAATATGAGAATCATCTCAGCGATTCTGCAGAGGGCGTATTTAAATGTGCTCTTTCTCTCATAATCCATGTGAATATAGTTACTCCTGTAAATTTGCGTATAAAAAGACCGGGTATGATTGCTTCAGCAATCTATCCGGCCTTCTTGGCTTGGTTAATGTTTTATAAAGGCTATTTAATTGTCTTCGCCACCATGGATTCTTACAATCCTATCGACCGCATCTTCGATGCTGTCTTTTACTGGTAGCGCTTTAGTGCCTGCAATTATGGTGTTGCAATGCGCAGTCGGTATTAGCACCTTCGGGGCGGTACTAGAACCTACGCTTTCCGCTATAGCTGGAGATATCTCTCCAAGCATCGCATTAGCAACAAGAATACCAATTGGTCCTGTGATAATCTCTGCCTGTGATGCGCAGTACCTGATAGCGTTCTCACCTGTCGCCGCCTTTTTAGCTCCTGCTTTAATCATGGCATTCGTTGCCATGCTATTGGTCCCTGCAGCTACTATATCTGCTTCTGGAATCCTCTCTAGCAGCTTAGCTACCAGCTGGCGCCCTATGCCGCCACCTTGCGCATCGATTACTAATATATTCATATTATCGCCTCTCTAATTTTATCAAGTGCTTCATGCACTCTAATGACAATAATAATTATAACATAGTTCAATGCGCTTTTTTCTGGGGCGAGCTAAGTTACCATAATTAGGCATATCTGTATGGAATTATCTTCTTTGTTATACGTTGTTATGCACTTTTATACTGCTACTAATTATGCTTTTATACAAAAGCTATTAGTACTTTAATCCAAGACCGTCGGCGATATTGCAGATGAAGTCCTGTGCATTTGTTATGATACCCTTCGAAGAGAGGGATCCTCTATCAGCTAGCTTGTTTACTACAAATTCAGATGCATCGCAAACGTAGAAATATGTCTGACGAATTGTTCCATCCTCTAGCACGCGGAAGCTTGGTGTCATGTTACCAACAGCGATTGAATGAAGCATTGTAGCCATTGTAATTACAGTAGTAGCTTTGCTAACGTGAGCTCTCATAGCATCCTGTGCATCGTAGCAATCTCCGTATACCTCTGGAAGAGGGCCATCATCACGGATTGAACCGCCTAGCACGATAGGAACATCGTTCTTGATAGCTGCTGTCATTACGCCATTGTCTAGGTTCTCCTGCTCAACAAAAGCCTTCATAGATCCTGCAGCTCTTACTCTGTTTATCAGGTCTAGGTGGTTATAGTGACCATTTGGCACGTTCTCCTGCGTGTAGATATTCTGTCCTAAAGCTGTCTGCATATACGCACCTTCAAGGTCATGAGAAGCAAGAGCATTTCCTGCTAGAACTGCATGAGCATATCCGTTTTCGATGAGTGCCGAAAGAGCTCTTCTAGCCTTGATATCGAACGAGAAAGCAGGTCCCATAACCCAAACGATCTTCCCGTTATCCTTCTCGTGCTTTAGTAGCTCAACGATTTCGTCGAAATCCTTGGAAAATGCAGTCTCTCTCGAGCGTCCTGTTCTAAATGCAAATGTATCTGCCTTTACGCCTGTGTTTTCATTGAATCCATCGGCGTGCATGTAGATTCCTTCCTCGCAGCATTCTGTACGTCCGCAAACTACAAGCTGTCCTTTCTTAACTCTTCTTGCCTCTAGAGCGAGCACCTTTCCGCCATCGTATACTGGAACTGTGTCCATTCTGCTCTCTTCACAGAGCAACCATTCTCCGTTGATCTTGAAGTACTCAGGGAAAATACTTAGTGCGTGGAAGTCAAATGGAACTACACCATCCTTAGGTGCTTCCTCAAGTCTGCAATCTGGTGAATCAATAAATTTCTGCTCAGCGAAATCTGGATGCGTATATTTTCTTAGTTCGAATGCCATAATCAGTCTCCTTGTACATCTGATTTTTGATAATAACGATTATTTTAATATGTACAGTTCTACGATTTTACTCGATATTGTTCGATAATGCGCAATAATATGTATTATCACGTTACTTTTACGAGTTTACGCAGTCTGTTCCTCTTGCGCTTCTCTTGCCTTATCTGCCTTGCTCTTTAGGAAGCTTGGCTGTAGTTCTGCGATTAGAATAGCGGCAAACATGAGTACGAATCCTATAGCCTTATTCACAGTCATCGTCTCGTTGAAGAATACCATTCCGAACACGATGCCGAAGATGTTCTCAAAGCTGAGAATGATGGATACGCTTGTAGGCGACTCTGTCTTCTGTGAAATAGTCTGGAAGAGGAAGCAAAGTCCTGAACAAACTATACCTAGGTAAAGAACTCCAAAGATTACTTCTCCGTTAACCTGCACTTTCCCGAGATGTTCCTGTGTTAAGGTGAATCCCCATGCCAAGACTGCAGATACTATGAACTGTAGCATTGTGATGATTCCTGGGTCCTTATCCTTGCCCCACTTAGCAATAGCGATAATCTGAGCAGCCCAGAACAGTGAGCTTAGAATTGAGATACTATCGCCAAAGCTGATGCTAAATGTTCCTGCAACTGATACGAATATGATGCCGACTGCACACATTGTCGCAGCAACGATGTGGTACATCTTTGGTTTCTCTCTGAGAACTATCCATCCGATAAACGGTACAAATACGCAGTATGCGGATGAGAGGAAGTGGCTCTTTCCAGGCATCTCAAGCATAACTCCGATAGTCTGCGTAAAGTATGCACAGAATAAGCATACACCGATGAAAATGCCTGCCTTAATATAATCCTTATCTATGAGCTTAAGCTGCTTGCGATAAATAAGAGCTAGGATGACACTTGCAATCGTAAAACGTAGTGCAAGAAGCATACCTGGTGGGATAAAGTCCGTAGAGCCTTTGATGACTACCATCGAGCTTCCCCATGCAACTGCGATAAATAGTAGTAAAAGTTTACCTTTAATGCTACCTGACTTCTGCATAAGACAACTCCTTTCATGTCTTTACTTTACTAGAAATAATTTCGTTATTATCTTGTCAGTGTGACTTCAAAAAAACTCACAGAACCTCATAAAGATTCCGCAAGTTTATTATAATACATGTTTTTTAATTATTTTTCTTTTATTCGCAAAATTTATTCCTCAATAAAGTCCCGATATACATTAAGCCCATCCATGAACTTCGAGATACTAACTCGTCCTCCTGCTGGCGAAAGTCCTTCTTGAAAGTTGACCTCCATTTTGATGGAAAGATGGTCAAATACATATTTTGCATATATCTGAATATCGTCCTGAACCATATCAATCTTTGCTGCCGCAACATTACTTAACGCTTTTTTAAGAGCCCTCCTTACTCGTTGTTCAACATTTTTTTCGCTATCTCCTAGTGATCGAGCAACTTCACCTAAAATATGCTTAGAATATGCACTATTGCTCTTCTCCATGCATGCGTAAATCTTGCGTATATCGTTTGTTCCTTTTTCCCCAAGTATGCCAAGCGATCCGAGCAGCACATCTAGCCAGTTTTGCTTCCTTTCAGCGGTCAATTCCCTCTTAGCTTGTACCCCGTCGCTAGAATTATTAACCTCCATGAATGCATTTTGGATGTTATCCACTACTTTCTTGAGCCTTATTCTCTCAATTATGTTCTGGCACACGCGTTCGATCTCTAACACATTAATCGGCTTGCTTACGAAGAACTCGACTCCTGCATCATAAGCCTGATTTACTAGAGACTTGTCGGATAACTTAGATATCATGATAAATGCCGCCTCGCGATTAAACTTCTTAACTTCCTTAATAAAGGTGATTCCGTCCATCTCTTTCATCATGAAATCCACCATTATTATCGATGGGCTTTCTTCTTTTATATCCTCAATCGCACACTCAACATCGGTGTTATATCCGATAACTGTACCGATTTTCCTCTCCGTAATTATGTGTTTCAGCGTTTTTACAACCGCTATATCGTCATCTAGGATGTAAAAATCCATCTGGTTTCCTCCTCAAAATTTCCCGGTGGTATCTCGATTACGAATCTAGTACCACCTTCTTTTCGATTCTTAACTTTGATTCTGCCACCGAAGTCATTCTCTACATAGTCTCGTACAAGCGAGAGTCCAAGTCCTCGCTGCACAATTCCTGTGTCCATGTTCATCTTGGTAGAATACCCTGGAAGAAATATTGTCTCGATATCCGCCTCGTCGATTCCAGGGCCATTATCTTCGACTTCAATACGATGACACGGTCCTAGGCTGCTGTGTCTGCACCAGGTAGCCATTACTCTAATCTCTCCATCTGAGCCTTCAAATGCTTCTAGCGCATTAACCGTGAGATTCCTTAGAACCGAAATCGTCTTGTAGCTCTCCTTGACTTTGAAATCTATGCGCTGATCTATCTCAAACTTCACGTTCATATGCTTGGTTAATGCAGTCTTCAAGACATTGCTCTTCATGAACTTCAAGATTTCCGACATCAGAAGATCTGGCTCACCTTGAGAATTTCTATTTAGGTTGTCTAGCGTGTCTAGAATCTCCTGATAGCAGCCTTTGATCTCATGCGTTCCTCTAGCTATTTCGAGGGCTCGCCTTGTGAACTCATCTGGAATCCCTGCCTCTTTCATATCCGTGTGTAGAGCATATGCCTCTTTGAGGACACGCTCTACATCCTCCTTATTGTTGAGGATAAATCTCATCTCATCAGATATGGTTACACTTTGATCCACCATGAATTGAATCTTGCGATTATGCGAACGTTCTGTCTGCACCTTTGTGTAGTATTCCATGCTGATAATTATTGTCAGAGCTATCCCAGTTCTCGCCATCGCTATAATCATAAGTGTGTTAAACATATCTGTTGATATGAAATTTCCATTTCTTATCAAAGACAGCACGTACACTTCCGCAGCATTTCCTCCAAAATCCGCTACAAAAATCGAAATACAAAAGTACATTAGCGGAACTTTCTTGTCTCTATATGTCATAAGACATATTGTCATTATCAGACCGTACGTGATAAAGAAAATGGCATCAGGGAAGCAATTTAACGCATTTTCCTTGAAGCTCATATCTGCGCTCATCGACGTAATAAAACGGAACGTCGGAGAAAATACTGCAGAGATGAGAGCTATTTGCATAGCAGAATATTTATCTGAAAAGCAAAAAATGAACAGATTAAGAACGATTACATCTATGGCAAACACGAATCCTGGTGCTACCTTGGGTGCATCTATGTTTATCTGCGCCGCGACTGATATAACAAGCGCAATCGCAAGCACGTTCTTGTGTTTATCTAGATAGTGATTCATTTCAGCTCCTTTGATCTTTGTGTATACAATAACAGTATATTATCTTGACCTGCTACTAGCAATAAAAAAATGCCTCGACCCATTAAGGCCGAAGCAAATATTTGATCACATTATTAAGAAATTTTTAGTCTTTTGCTAACCTAAATAGCATTATAGATCAGTAAGTTTCGTAGTATACTACGCTCTCTTT
>ERZ772910.89-NODE-89-length-56327-cov-8.039967_pt1 | contig 56327 bp, 42 predicted proteins | sample MGYA00511357_ERZ772910 | MGnify/ENA primary metagenome ERZ772910 (study PRJEB29015, sample SAMEA2738096) | human oral metagenome | biome: human oral; feature: human-associated habitat; material: saliva | place: China | collected 2193 ... | reverse complement strand
ACTCGGATAAGTACGACCTCATCATACTAAACTTCGCAAACCCTGACATGGTAGGTCATACAGGAGTTTTCGATGCAGCAGTTAGCGCTATAGAGACGCTGGACGGACTCGTTCAGCAGATTGTGGACAAGGTTCTATCGAAGGATGGTCAGATCCTGCTCACAGCCGATCATGGAAATGCTGACTACATGCTGGATGATAAGGATAATGTTGTGACTAAGCACTCGCTATCACCAGTTCCGCTGTGCCATATCGCAAATGAGCCAAGAGCCTTCAAAGTGCCTCACGGCAAGCTGGCGGACATATCACCAACTCTGCTGACACTCATGGGACTCGAGGTCCCAGCGGGTATGCACGGCGAAGTTTTGGTTTAGACATATCAACTGGCGTCACTTAATACCGAATGTCGGAATAGTAACTACAGACGAACAAAAGCACACAGCTCCCGAAATAGTTGGGCTGTGTGCTTTTTTATATTTCTATTAGCATAACGCTTTGACTACAGGTTCTTCTTAAGCTTTCTGAACTTCCTGAGGCAGTGTGAAACCAGGCAGATATCGGCAGCTAGAATAGCTATGAGTATGATGTTCACCACTCCTCTCGCGGAGCCATACCACACACCAGACTCTTCCAGCATACTCCTTATATTGATGGAAATTACTGGAATCAGTGCTGCAATTACAGGTATCAGTCTGGTATGTACGATTCTGTCTATCATATTCAATCTCGACTCATCGTCGGAGAATATCTCATTTTCTCCTTCTGCAGTGCTTTCAACTACAGGCTTTCTGAAATAGCTCCAGTTCATGCATCCACCTATATATTCCCAGCCGTAATCCTCATACATCTGGAGGTAATCGTCAGTTACCTTGCCCTTGTTGAACTCCAGCCTGTACGAAACCTCCTCAGGCACGCACTCTTCAAATGTGAAAAAACATGGCGCCGTAACCTTTACTAGCTTCCAGCCATTTTCGTGCTGCTCCTCAAGCCAAGTCTGCTCTTCGTTATAATCTGCTATTGTAAAAAATCTAATCTTTGTCTGTCTCTTACCCATTGTATTCATCTCCAATACTGTTGATATATATTCGCTTAATACGATTCATCTCGGTGGTGAGAATCTCACGTCCAAGTTCTGTAATCTCGTAAATCTTGCGCTTCTCAGCCTCACTAACAAAGTTAATTAGTCCATCTTTCTCCATCTTAGAAAGCGTTCCGTACATCGTCCCAGGGCTTATGCTGACTTCGCCTTTCGTCATCGCCTTTACCTCTTGCCCGATGCCGTATCCGTGCTGAGGCTCCTGCAGGCAGAACAGTATATAAAAGGCTGTCTCCGACATTGGGACGTAAACCCTCTTTAGTTTTGAATCCATTTGCTCCTCCTATATCAAGCTTTGATATATCGCATCTCGATATATGAAGTATATCGCGGTTCGATATATATGTCAATAGCATTTAAAAAAGAAGATATATGCCCTGCACTCGTTGATTTTTCAATAAAATTCGGTGTTTTACCAACTCGTTTTGTCCGTGAAGTTGTATTATTTTGTATTGCCCTAATATATTTAGGCATTAAAAGAAGGAACCGCCTAGCGATTCCTTTTGCATTTTACAATTTAGACAACTGTCCCTTTTGATCCATTTTTGTATATATAATAGCTATCACATATACTTCTGATTTTTTATCATTAATCCAATAATAAATATAATAATTATTTATTTTCAGCTTCCGGTAACCTAACTCTCTCCACGGCATTTCATCTATTCTTTTTATCCTATACGGCATAAACTCTAGTTTCTTAATCCCACTTCTAAGCAAGCGCAGTGTATTAATCGCCATCTCAGGTGAATTTAATTGTTGTATGTAATAGTTTTTAATAGAAGAAAGATGTCCCTCTGCTTGCTCAGTAATGTAAATTCTGTATTGCCGCATCATATTCCTTTCTCAAGAATATCAAACACCTCATCTACATCCTTTGATTTGCCTTCCACAGCCTGCATATATCCAGTTCTCATAATTAAATTAAAATCATTATCATTCATATTTTCTCTGACTGGAACATTGTTCGGAATAGTTAAAGAGAACGGAATGCCATTATTTAATATTATTTGTCTATAAAACATATCTATCGCAGTTGCTGTTGGAACTCCAATAGTTTCCAGTATTTGTTCCGCTTGTTTCTTGATATCTTTCTGTATTCTCACATTAACACTTGCATTCTTTGTTGCTGACATATTTATCACCTTCCTTTTAGAAAATTATGGACTATTGTATTGCTTTTTGCAATACAATTTCTGTTATCTTCCCTTGATTAACTTTAATCAGCAACACTGTCATATAAGTTCAACTAATTATTACACACTTTCCAGTTCCCTTTAGTACAAAATTTGTAATAAAAAACCGCAGGAAGATTCCCACGGTTTCTTTGCTCATAAATATTTACGTTAAAATCCACTATTCGTAGAACTTAACTCTTTCCGATATATCCTCTTTATCTTTCGGCGCTGGCTCCATAACGATTCCACCAAATGGCATCTGAGCAACGAGCTTCCAGCTCTCTGGCAGTCCAAACTTCTCACGCACGAAATCATCAATAACAGGATTGTAGTGCTGAATATTCGCACCAACACCGAGCTCACGCAGCGCACTCCAGATATTAATCTGAAGCATACCGTTAGCCTGATTCGCCCATACTGGAAAGTTCTCAGCATATGCGGCAAACTTCTCCTGTAATCCACGCACTACCTCTTCATCGTAGAAATACAGAATCGTCCCTGCTGCAGCCTTGAACCCATCGATCTTCTCTCTCGCAACTTTGCCGCCAAACACATCATAGATGCCGTCCCACAGCTCCTCCTGTTTCTCACCGAGCGCAACGACCACGCGAGCACTCTTCATGTTAAACGCATCAGGTACTAGCTCCGTGACTTCATTTATAAGCTTATGAATTTCATCTGTGCTCACCGGTAGCTCTTTGTTAAGTTGGTAGTAGCTTCTTCTCTGCTTTAGTCCCTCGTAAATGCTCATGTTTATCCTCCAAATCTCTTTATGTGTCCTGAGAATTGTCTTTTAAATTATGGCTACATTGTACTTGATTATCCTCGGCGAACTGTGAAGGTTGGAGGGAAATGGTTGTGCGAAATTATACTTTTAGTTTTATTAGCTTTGTTTGAATATATATTCTTTTTCCAGAATATCTTCTCCTACTGAATAATCTAAATGATCAACAAAGCCTGGTATTATTAACTCATAATACTTGTTATCTGTCTTAAAATAGTTGCTAACACTTGTAATAGATGGATTATATCTAGAATCCTGTTTGTATTTTTCTGTTAATATTCTAATTATATCTATAATTATTGACTTCAAGTAATTATCTACATTATCGTTCTTCTTATTTAATATTGCACGATATTCGAACTTATTCTGCATTTTTACTGTTAGAGGATCTTGAATTAACTCATATTTATCTATATCATTATTAGCTAACCTGTAAACTACGCCTAGAAGTGCAAATATAATTTGCGTTCCATTCTTTAATATTTCTTTCTGATCAGGTTTAAGTTCTTTTGATTTCTTTAACTCACTAAATATTTTATTTGATCTATAAATTAAATCAATTGCAGAAATTATAAATTCACTCTTATTCGTGTCATCTTCATAATTTACTCGAAAAACCTGATTATATAAATCGCCATTATCAAAAATTCGTTTCTTTCCCGAACGAGATGTTCCTGGTTTCTGGCATACAAAAGATAATATGAATTGTCCTAATTCATCATTTTTTATTTTATATCTTGGTGATTTTAAACCGCTACTATCACCTCGCTTAATCTCTAATTCAATATTATTTTTCTTTAGCCATCTCTTTAACTTTCGCATTTCTGGAGAATTTGATTTTAAGTCTCTTGGTAATATTGGTTTTTGCGAGTTTGTCGCTTCAGCAATTCTATTATAGAAATTTTCAGATCCCTTACCATACTTTTCTTTTATTATTTTACAAGGGATGAAAAATTCTTCTTCATTATTGCCTTTGAATTTCCCTATTATATTTGTAGTCTGCCCTCCATTCACAATTGAAAAATCATATAGCTTTACAGTGTTACCATCAATATCGTAATCTTTACACGCAACAATCAATCCATTGTTTAAAAACCAGAAATTCTGTCTATCATTGGCGAGTGTATGCCTTATGCCTTCATCAACCGTTCTATTATTAATATATTTTCTGATATTTAAATCAAAAAGCCCTTCTTCGGCATATTTACTAAACATTGAAATAAGAGATTTAGAACTTAAATTAACAATTATCCCCTCAGAATTTTTACTACTATATTCCAAGTAATTTTTTGCCTTATCTATACTAACAGATTCTTTTTTTACAAGGTTAATCTTTTGTAACGCTTCATTTACACGTTCAACTATATCATCTTCTTGATATAAGGAAATCATGTCTATTGAGTAACTACTATGCTGAGAGCTAATTTTTCTTTGTATCGACTCAATATTAATTTGTGTTGCTGCAAAAATACAATATTCTATATTGCCGGTATTTTCCTCTGGTAGTCTATCCAATGCGTTTTGTAATTGGTTTCTAACCAAAGGATTATATGTACCGGTGTTCTTATCTATAAAGTTTTGCACTGTATTACTCATCTTGTTCAGTTCAGTAATTACATCTTCGGGAGAAACAGATTCTCTATATTTAGACTGACCTAGAATAATTTTGTCATTTTCATCATCATAATATACAAAATCTATACCCCCATCATTTGCACCATCTGTTATCATCTCATAAATATCTGTATAACACTTGTCAATTGGCATGCCATTAAAATAGAAATATTGTAGTTGTAAACATGCTAAAAGCTTTATCTTCGGAAATAGTACCATTCGTCGTATTCTCGGTGAATTCAACAATGCTACTTAATTCTCTTTGTATAATATGGTTCATATTGCCTCCATTAAATATAGGTTTTTTCAATTAGCTTCTTCCACTGTATTAAGGTTATTAAAAAAAATACAACGTATCAAGATCTTTTATAAAATTATATTAATAGAAACTTCAATAGTGCTTTTTTTACATGGTAATAGTGCATTTTAATATCTTATGTCGTTTTGACTCTTATATAATTAATAAACATCAAAAGGATCATGCTATAGTTTTTTCAAACCGCAGATAGATAAAACCTAGACTCAATTGAGTCTAGGCTTTAATCTTTATAGGAAGCATTTTCACAATTACTATGTAATTATTATAGTCAAATGAATTTAAACTCATTTAGAAAAAGGAAGTAATAAATGACATTTACTTGCATCTGATATGACCTTAAATTTAAAAGAGACTGATATGATAATGAATTTCTTTTTTGCAATTTGTATTATATCTTCAGTAGATGCAAATCTATCTTCATAGTAATACTGTCCATCATTTCTTTTATATCCTTGAATAAACTTGAAGACTTCATCATCACCCATCTCTCTTATGGTAAATTGCTCTAAATGCATATTGAATCTAAATGCTCTATCTTTAATAATTGAATCTGCTCGCAATATATTACTTGTTTTTACAACCTTAACATCTTTTTCATTTAAATTTCCATTGATAGATTCTCCTATTATCTGTTTAACATTTTCTGAAAGTTCTATTTCTTTATAGTCTGCACTAAAAATTTCATTTATATTCTTTCCCAAATCAGCATCATTATATACTTTATTGTATTCGGTCTGTTTATGTATAAGCTCAAAAATATGCTCCTTAACATAGTCTACTATTTCACCCTCAAGTTTAACCTTGTTGTTATACTTTTCGAATCTCACTCTAAACTTACACGTAAACCCTTCATTTACATCTATACTTCTATCAATCCCATATTCACTTTCGACCTCCTTATCTATTTTATTTCTAACTGTTTTTTCAAGCTTAATATTATCAGGTAAAGATAATGCTTGAATTTCCTTTTTCGTCTTTTGGTGGCTTAGTTTCATGACTAAATCTTTAAAATAATTATTTTCATGTAATTCTACTAAAAATGTTGTAAAACAACTGTCTTCATTTTGGAAAAATTCGATTATTTCTTTCATTTCATTGGTTGGCACAAATTGTTCTTCATTATCAAAGCAGTTGTCATAATACTCAATTATAGCAGCATTTACTGATTCATCATCAGTTGCAAATTGGTCAAAATCAAAAATATTATGATTATTTAAATATATAGTCATAAACCAATTTACAACATAGTTCCTAGTCAACAATAGCCCTGCAACACGATCATCTTCAATGGAATAAACTAATTCCCATTTATTGCTACTATATTGATCAATAAATGTTTTAAAATCTACAGGTACATTTCTTTGAAAAAAGTTAAATAAATCCGCCCATGAAGAATATCTTTGCTCACCATGGATTTCTTCATTATTTAAAAACTTATATATTTCATTTTTATACGGAAATGCTGTACCTGATGAATGTAAATAGTATAACTCCATGCTCAGAATCGCAAACAACAGCGTTGCATTATTATTTTTATATAAAGATGTTGGTATATCTGAATAGCTATTTCTTATATATTCAATAACCTTAAAGTCACCTTCCTTTATTTTTTTTACTGCTATTGATGTAAGAACCTCCACATTTAATATCGCAGACTCGCTTTTAGCTACCATTAACTGATAAGCAATGTAGTTAATGGTTTTTAGAGCTTTTGATTCACACCTAGATATTCTTAAAATGCTAAAAAGATAGTGTGTCACATAATAGATATAGTTTTTTCTATTTTCCAAAAAAATGCAATTATCCTCAAAATTGCCACACATAATATCATTTACATTATCTAAAAGTTTATGAGCAATAACACACGCCTCATCTTCATTGTATTTTTCTTCAATAGATTCAACTAAATTTAAACCTATTTCTAATATTTCAATCAATATTTCCTTATTATAATCCTTATAATCCTTGTATTTCTCGTTCTTTTTTAGAATCTTATATGTATCATTTATTCCTAAAACAACAAGATAGTTCTCTATAATTGTTACGTATACTTTTGGTTTTTCTTTTTCCTCTTTATTATTAAAGCGATAATCACCAACTACCTTCGTCATTCGACCATCGTTACGTACAATCAAAGGAATCTCAGTAAGAGCCACATTTATGCAATAGATGATTGCCCCTAAAGATATTGCAATTGCTGTTGTGTGCAGATTTAGTGTATATGCAACAACGTTAGCTATTATTGCAAAAATTGAGATAAGAAAAACTATCAGAAAATCATGATGTCTATCTGTTCTTAATTCATAGAACTGTGATAACCTTACCCCATAATATTCATTACTTTGAACAGAAACAGAAATTCCAAGAACTGTACATAATAGTGCTATAATCGAACCTGTTGACTGACAGAATGTATACGCTCCATCTTCTTTAATATAACAAAGCAAACTATTCCCATATTTAAGTTGCAAGACACACCCTGCAAATACTATCAATACACTCAAAAGATTAAAAACTGAAAATCTAAATTTATTCACATTTATATCCATACTAGCTGAACCTCATCCTTACTCCGCATTCAAAAACGTCTACTAAATATTGGATTTTATCTGCTTTTTATTTTATTGTATTCATCTTCTAAAAGACTGCAACCCGAAAGAAACTCGTTTCCTACCTTCCTCAAGTTTTCAATATTAACTTTATATTGCTTAGGAAATTTATAGAACTCTTCGGCCATTCTTTTAATACCACTAGGACATAGACATGCTGGGGCTCCATCTTCTTCAATTCCCAATGATGGAATATTATTATCAAATAATTGCTGCTTTACACTAACACCAAACATTATTTCTACAACATCATTAGTTAATTGTATAAAATAAGGAATTCGTACGACATGATATCCATGTCTTTCGTAAAACAAATTACTTTCTTTATCTTTCAAAATTTGCTTCGGGTTTCTATAATGATGAATTCCATCGAACTCTATGATCAATTTTAATGATTCGCTTCGCCAATCAGGTCTCCTTCTACTTGTCTTCCCATTCTCATCTTTTAATCCAGTCGTTTTATCATGAATCCAGTCATTCACATCAGGAAATATTACTTTTAGGTACTCCTCCAATCCTGTTCTAGGCAACCCAGTCTGTAAATCTGTTCCTGCCTCAGCAGCCTTCAAGCAATCTTCTCTTAAAAACCCCCATTTTATCATACTCATATTTACACTATTCTCCTACGCAAATAATTTACTAATATTGGACTTTTACTTATATTAATGTAATTATACCCCACTCTCCTTTTTAGCACACTTATTCCATATTGCATTCCCAAAATTTCCCACACTAAAAAGCCCGCGCTCACGCGCAGGCTTTCTCTATAAATATTCGATTTTAGCCTGTTTTTTCGGCTTTAGTCCATTTTTAACTACAATTTTCGGACGATTCATACAATCATCCGCAGGCAGACCTAGAACTGCGACTTCTTCACCTTACTAGCATCAAATCCTTGAGGCTTCTTGATTTCCTTTACATCGTTGATGTCACGGTAATATGCCTGATAGTAATCCTCGTTGTCGATTGCTCCTCCATACTCAGGTACATCCATCTTGGTAATAAGCTTTATCCTTGTCTGATAAGGAGTTGGACCACCCTTGCCCTTCTTCATCACGAGGTGGATTTCAATCTTGCAGGACTTTACATCCTTCTTACCCTGTTTGAGCATTTTGCTTTTAGGAATAATTGCTACCTGAAGCTTAGCCATCTGATCCAGATTTCCGCTCACATCGCCCTTGTAATCAAGATAGTAATGGTTCTCGTCCTCAGTCAGCTTGAACTTATCCGCATATTTCTCGTATATATCTAAGAAAGTCTTGCTATTACCTATCTCTGGAGGATTTATACCCTTCTCCTCCTTCCATACCCATTCATAATTATTATTTACCGAAGATGAACCGGAATACACCTTTTTAGGCTTTGGGGAGTATATCTTATCACTCTTATACATGAAGTCTGAACTTCCAAATTTTATCAGCTTCTCATCAACAGCCTCAGGTTCCCTAGCACTAGAAGTACCGCTTATGTAATATTCGATGAAAGCCTGTGGGTCAAGCTGCATCTTACCTTGTCTAACCTGTGATTCACCCCTAAAGAGTCTAGCTGAACCCTCAGATGCTACGTATCTTCTATATGTGTGGATCTCATAATCAAGGTTTTCCACCTTTTGCATCTTCTTTACAAATGTCTTGATATCGCCTTTTCCACCACAAGCTGAAAGGGTTAGGACCATCATCATGGCGATGACTACTAAAACTATTTTTCGTTTCTGTCTCATTTTATTGCCCCTCCCTAGTAACCTTTAGCCTTATCAATGCCCTTAGGTTCTTCAACACGAACACCAGTGTTCTGATCACTGTATTTTGCCACGCCCTTAAATTTAGCACTAACTGCACTGCTATCAAAATTACCAGTATACTTGAACGATAGCGGCTTATTATCCTCCTTAGAAACGGTTAATTCAGCAACCAGCTTTCCTGTGTCATCTGTGGAGCTAACAATGATTGGCCTGAACATTGCACCAAAGAAGAGGTCATCATTTTCATCTAGAAGCTTCATATCAGTCGTCTCAAAGCGAAGTGTGTAAGTCTTCTTATCCTCTTTAACTGTGATGTCTTTCTTCTTTGTTTGTAGAAAAGCGATGAAATCGCGGTTGAATCCAGTTGGCTGATTGCGCCATTTACTGGTATAAATATCCTGCTTCCAAGCCTTATCGCCTTTTTCTTTTTTAAATTCTGCCCCGTCGGTTCCGTAGATTTCTCTAGACCCCTTTTTGGAATCATTTGCATAGCTTAGCTTTCCGCGGGCTCTAACTGGACCCATCTCAAAGGTTCCCTTATAAGAGTACTTATTAAAGCCTTCTGCCTTCTGTCCCTCTGATGGTTGATGGCGGACATAATCAGTTTTAACTTCTATCTGAACTTTTCCGTCATCTAGATTGTAAAAGGCATCTAGCCCTTTATCAATTTTCTGTTCTTTGGTTAGTTTCTCGCCACTTCCGTTACCGCCGCCAGACTGTCCGCATCCAGCTAGCCCAAGTAAAGCGATCAAGCTGATAACCAATATGACTGTTCTTTTCTTATAACCTGTCATATTCTACCTCCTATCTGTAAAATACCCCCGTGCATAGGTTGCTTATAATCATAACCTAATTTGTACAGTTTTTCAATCGTGCATAAGCTATAATAATCCGAAGCAGCTTAAATCCCTGCAGGTTTCTCGATACTATTAATTTTATTAATATCGCGATAGGAAACTATGAAATTATCCTCATTTGCTAGTTTAGCTCCTACTCCATCGGTCTCGCCTTTTGCCTTAATCTGTATGCGAGCCTCGCTTGGTACCATTTTTTCACCGGTAGCCTTATCCTTCTTAGCTATCACAAGGTGTATGCGGAGCTTTACCGATTTAACGTACCGTTTACCTGATTTAAACACCTTATTCTCTGCGAATGTCTGCTGTGCTTTACCCACCTGTTCAAAGTCTTTAGATACATCGCCACTGTAATCAAGGTATATATAGTTATCATCTTCTGTCTTCTTAAACTTGTTAGCATACTTCTCATAAAGCTTAAGAATATCTTCGCTTCGTCCAACCTCAGGAGCAGCGACATCGTCCTTATCTATCCACACCCATCCATTTTCCTTTGGTGAGGTAAATCCTTTATACCCTTTATTAGGCTCTGGAGAATAGATTCTCGCATAGCTGTTCAGGTCGTCGGCACTTGCAAATATACGTTTCGCCTTTGCTACCCTGCCATCATCGTTCGTGGTGCCATATCCGCTTAGCACATACTCGCTGAATACCTGTGGGTTGAATTGAATCTGACCCTGCCTGATGGTCGTATCGGAGCTAAACTTCTTCATATACTTGTTAGAAGCGCTGTTCTTGTTATATACGGTAACTTCGTACTCTAAGTTCTTTGCATTGCGCAGCTTATCAACAAAAGTATTTATGTCAGAACTCGAACTCTTCTTGAACGACATGAGGGATAAGCTCAAAACAAACGCGAATACAATCACAACTAATTTCTTTATCTTGTTCATCATAATCCCCCTTTCTACCTACTTGCGGCGCTGCTGATGCCACTTGGAACTTCAACTCGTACACCTGAATTTTGCTTGGAATACTTGAAGCTACCCTTAAACTTAACTGTTATCTGCGGACTTTCCTGTTCGCATATGTACTTAACCGACATAGGTTTAAAGCCTTTCTTAGAGACTGTAAGCTCAATCTTCAATTTGTCATTCGCGTCATTGTCGGTGTAAATAGGTCCGTTGTAGCTTCCGCCAACTAGGATGTCACCATTAGCCCCAAGCAGCTTCACATCGTCAGTTTCATATACGAGTGTAAAGCTATCCTTATCGTCTGTGACCTTTATGTCTTTTTTCTTTGTCCTAAGGAATTCAATAGCTTCTCTACTTATTCCATTTGGCTGATTATAGTGTCTTTTTTTGGTGCTTTCTGTGTTATTAGTCCACTCTGCCGCACCTACTGGTTTTGAGAACTCTGAAACCGCATCATGATAATAATCATATTTACCTTTACCATTATCATACACACCAAGCAGGTGGTCTGGGCTCTCTTCAAAATCTCCCTTAAAGGTGAGATTAGCGTCAACCTTTGACTCCTGCCCTTCCTGTGGTGATTTCAATTCGTACTTAAGATGATTCTTCATCTCAATTTTTCCATTCTTTAGATGCTCGAAAGCATCAAGCCCCTTGTCGATCTTCTCTTCTTCAGACAAGCTGCCATATTCGCCTTTCTTTCCACAGCCTGCAAGCCCAAGTAGAGCTATCAGACCGATTATCAATATGACTGTCCTTTTCTTATAACCTGTCATATTCTACCTCCTCTTTGTAAAATACCCCCGTACATAGGTTACATGTAATCATAATATAATTTTATGCATATAACAAGAAAGCGCAAGCCCAAGCACCGGACCTAAAAGTCTCTCGTGCCGTAGAACTCACGCTTTAGATGATGGTTTCGGCCTTATGAAAATTATAAATTCATAAGGCTATTTTAATAATTATTTTTTATATTCGCGATTACTCGCTTCTGAGTGCCTCCACTGGATCGCGTTTGGAAGCAGATCTAGATGGAATCAGTCCAGCAATGTATGTGAGAAATACTGAAATTCCTATCAGCACGAGTGCTGCACCAATCGGCAGCCTCATAATTCGTTCGACATTAAATGACGAAAGCACAACCGCATTGATTGGAATACTCACGAGGTAAACGAAAAGTATCGCAAATACACCAGATAGCAGTCCTTCGATGAATGTCTCAGCGTTGAAAATATTTGCAATATTTCGCTTCGATGCACCCATTGCGCGCAGAATTCCAATTTCCTTCCTGCGCTCCAGTACCGATATGTAAGTGATGATTCCTATCATGATTGAGCTTACAATCAGTGACACACTGATAAATGCCATTAGCACATAGCTTATCATATTTATGATATCTGTGACCGAAGACATGAGCGTACCCATGATATCAGTGTAAGTTATAACACGCGACTTGTGTCCAGACCTCTTCATACGGGCATTATAACTGTCGATACCATTGATCACCTTATCCTTTCGCTCGAAGCTGCTCGGATATATCGAAATCGATTCAGGGCTCGACTTATCTGCATAACCCATCTTCTTGAGGTTTGAATCGTATGTAACGATACCGTTATTCATGAACTGAGAGAACAGTGCTGCCATCTGCGCCTGATCCATATTCAGCGAAAATGCTTTTGCAAACGCCGAAGGATTAACACTAAATGCACTCTTCATAGCACTAGCCATATCACCGTTCATAGTCGCACCGCTGCTAATCTGCGCGCCTAGTTGCTTCTGCATCTCGGTCATGACCTGATTCATAAACTTACCCATAATTTTGGCCATTCTGCCCTGCATGTAATTGGTGAGAGCCCTCTCAATCGTTCCCCGAAGATCGCTTCTATTTAGATTCTGTGCTATGCGAGTTGCAGTGCTTGAGATTGCGGTTCTCGAATTGGTGCTCGAGAGATATGCAGTTATGATTTCGCTCTGTGCTGCACCAGGATGATTATTCGCATAGTCGCTTGCAAATGCCGGATAACCAGCGAGCAGTGTTGCGATGAGCTGACTCGTCTCTGTGGTGATCATCGACTGCTCGGCTGGAGTCAGCGTGATATTTTGTTGCTGCAGATATGCTGGGAACTCTGCCAGTTCCTGCATGATGTCGCTCATCATGTTCTGGGCTAGGCTCGTCGTATTAACTTTGGACAACGCCTTAGAGTAGTCGATATTCGCCAGCGGACTCATACCAAATGCTTTCTGAAGCTTTGATGCGTCGAACTTGAATGCGCTCGCTAGCATGGATTGATTTATGCTGAACAATTTGCTCATATCGAGCGATGCTCCGTTTTCTTCCTTGAGCGCTTCGAATGTCTTGCCTGTGAATACATCCACCTCAGGATTAGCAAGCTGCTGCTTAACTATATCTGCATCCTCCATTCTATCTATAACTTGCGAAGTTAAGGATGGCAGATATCCGACACCTGGCTGAAGGGCATTGGATCTGGTCTTGCCATTAGGTTTTATCACACCAACGACTTTAAGTTTAACTCCATTCTCCAGCTTACCGATCATGAACGCCTTGTTCTTCGATTGATCGAGCCATGTACCTGTTGGAGAGTTGTACGAATAAATCTCGCCCGGAGAAATCACACTGTAGCTGAGCTTTAGAGCATCTCTGTATCTAAAAGGCTTTTGCTTCTCTGTGTTCATCTCAAGCTTTCCCGTCTCTCTGTACTTGATCATGGCGCGGTCATACTCTTTACGGTCGTAATATCCGAGCTGATATAGAGTAAAATCAGGGATTGAGCCATCCTTGTTTAAAACGAGCACTGCTTCTGTTGACTCCTTAGGCCACTTTCCAGCAACTACCTCGTACTGCTGTTTCAGAAGCTTTTCGTCATCGAGCATCTGGTAGAAGCCCGTGTTGCTCGAATTCTGGATTCCAAAGCTCTCATAGTTCGCATCCATGCCATCAGTCGAATTGACCTGCACTGGATCTGATTCACTCTTGGTCTGGTAGATAAGCGGTGTGATTCCGTAGTTGTATGTTATCACCGAGGCGTTTCGGCGGACCCTGTTGCCCTTTGAGTCAAGATACTTCTTGAAAGCAACTAGGTCATTTTTTCTTGTGCTGCCAAAGACGTTGCCGAGCACGTTCCGCTGCTTGATTTCCGTATTCTCGGCTTTGGCTGCACTGCTTGTATCGCCAGAATCCCCTTTAACGGTAGAGCCTCCATCAGAGTCTGAATCCGCTTCTTTCTTTTTATCATCCTTGGAATTTCCAGACATTCCTGCAAACATGCTAGAGATATCCGCTGCATTCTTGGAAATAGTGAGCGGATACGATGATAGTGTATCTTCCTCGACTTTAGCGATGTACCCGTTTACTCCGTTTGAGAGTGCTAAAATCGACGCAATTCCAATAATTCCAATCGATCCTGCAAAAGCTGTTAGAGCCGTACGTCCCTTCTTACTCATCAGGTTGGAGAATGAAAGTGAAAGAGCTGTTCGAAAGCTCATCGAAGTCTTAGTTCCGGCATCCGATTCGCCTATTTTCGTTCTTGCGCTACTCTTTAGTTCCTCTGCTGTAACTGGCTTCTTATCTTCGAGAATCGAACCATCTTTAAGCGTGATAATCCTATTTGCATATTGCTCAGCAAGTGCAGGGTTATGTGTAACCATGATTACGAGCCTATCCTTGGCAATCTCCTGCAATAGGTTCATAACCTGGATACCAGTTTCAGTATCTAGCGCACCTGTCGGTTCATCCGCTAGTACAATCTCGGGATTATTTACAAGCGCTCTTGCAATCGCCACTCGCTGCATCTGCCCACCAGAAAGCTGGCTCGGCTTCTTGTTCTCATGGCCCTTAAGCCCAACCTTATTAAGCGCCTCTATAGCCCTTGTACGCCTCTCCTCGGCACCTACACCAGTCAACGTCATAGCTAGCTCTACGTTAGCCCTCACTGTCTGATGCGGTATTAGATTGTAGCTCTGGAATACAAATCCAATTCTATGGTTCCTGTATGTATCCCAATCAGCGGACTTATACTCCCTAGTCGACGTACCGTTTATAATAATCTCGCCTGAATCGGCAGTATCGAGTCCGCCGAGGATATTGAGCAGAGTAGTCTTACCAGAACCAGATGGTCCTAGAACTGCTACGAACTCATTGTCCCTGAATGTGACCGATACACCATCTAGTGCTTTCTGGATGAAGTCACCAGTCCTATATTCTTTTTTAAGCTCTTTTACTTCAATCATGTATATATCCTATATAAAAAGGGCTTCGGCGAACCGAAGCCCAGATAAGCCGTATGGACTATCTCCTTAGTAGTTTTCTGCGTGAACCTCAAAGAATGACTGTGGGTGATTGCAAACTGGGCAAACCTCTGGAGCCTTAGTTCCAACACAGATGTGTCCGCAGTTACGGCACTCCCATACCTTAACATCACTCTTCTCGAATACTTCCTTCATCTCTACATTCTTGAGAAGTGCACGGTATCTCTCTTCGTGGTGCTTCTCAACCTCTCCAACGAGACGGAATCTTGCTGCTAGCTCTGGGAATCCCTCTTCCTCAGCAGTCTTAGCAAAACCTTCGTACATGTCTGTCCACTCATAGTTCTCACCATTAGCAGCATCCTCTAGGTTGTGTGCTGTATCGCCAACTCCATCGTTGAGTTCCTTGTACCAAAGCTTAGCATGCTCTCTCTCGTTTGCAGCTGTCTTCAGAAAGATATCTGCAATCTGCTCAAAACCATCCTTCTTAGCTCTTGATGCAAAATATGTATACTTATTAGTTGCCTGTGATTCACCAGCAAAAGCTGCTTCTAGGTTCTTCTCTGTCTGTGTACCTGCGTACTTATTCTTAGCCATAATAATTACCCTCCTTAAAAAAATTTCGTTAATCAATCATGCAGTAACCAGCTGCATTTACTTTCGACTTAATTATACATGTATTAGACTAATTGTGCAAAACTATTTTATGAAGTATTCTTCACGCAAATGCACGTTTTGAGATGCAAAATTTTCTTTTCCATATATCATATATGGTATAATCTTTTATCTTGGTCATTATGCTAGAAAGAGCTAAATAAAGAACTAAATATAAGTAGACATGGAGTAGAAAGGATATATATATATCTAATGACAGAAAACATGACAAAAAAACACGGATTCAGAGACAACATACTCTGGATTTTGGCACTAACCTTCCTGCTCACAATAGGTGGCGATTTAATATCATTAATTCCCATTAACTACACGCTGTTCAGCGATGCGTATACCAAGACATTTAATCTTTATATAACCTTTTGGGGAATATGGTTTGTCTTCCTAATCGCCATTTTAAGCATCAAAGACAATCGCTACATACTAGATGCGTTAAAGCATCGAAAGAACGGAAACAATCTCAAGAACCTCCTTATTGGTTTCGCAGCTGGATTTGTCATGAACGGCGCCTGTGCGCTCACCGCTTACCTTCACGGCGATATTAAGCTCAGCTTTGCGAATTTCGAGTTGTTCCCGATACTACTCATGTTTATCGCGGTATTCGTTCAGTCCTCCGCAGAGGAACTTATCTGCCGCGGATTCATGTATCAGAGGGTATTGCACAGATATTCGAGCCCTTGGGTGGCGATATTGGTGACTTCTTTATTTTTTATGGCGCTTCACCTTGGAAATGAACATGTTTCATTTTTACCACTTCTCGACATATTCCTCACAGGTTTATTGTTCGCACTCATGGTTCATTACTTTGATAGCATATGGATGGCGATGGCTTGTCACACGACCTGGAATTTCAATCAGAATATAATACTAGGTCTTCCAAACAGTGGCGAGGTATCATCCTACTCAATATTCATTCTCGATACTAAGCATGATACAAACAGCTTCGCATACAATACTGGTTTTGGACTAGAGGGGACGATCATGTCAGTTGTAGTGATGTTGATCAGTATAGCGATCATAGTTTTTGCACATAAAAGCTCCGAAGGCAACAAATCATTATAGCAAGAGTTTTGAATATACAAACCAAAAGCCGGAGGCTAATGCCCCCGGCTTTTGGCGATTAACAAAATGACTTAAATATGTAGGTTGAAAGTATGATTATTATGGTTTGGATATATTTGCTTATGGTTATTAAGCATAATTATGTTTATATTATCTGTACGATTATTCGAATGTGCCATCTCTGGTCACAAGCTCACGCTTTAGGTATGATTAAGCGTTTGCTAGTGCTTCACCGAGAGCCTTGCACTGTGCTAGACCTGCATCATCAGGCTCGTTGTTGCAGATAACTGGCTCTTCTACAACTACTGCGCCAGCTTCTTCCATACGATCCTTCCAAGAACGCATCCACTCGCCATCGCCCCAATCGTACGATCCGAATAGAACAACCTTCTTGCCCGAACAGCAACCTTCTAGCTCTGCGATGAATGGTTCAAACTCTTCCTCTTCAAGCACCTCTGCTCCCATAGCAGGGCATCCTAGAGCAAGCTTGTCCTCACCCTTTACATCTGCAACGCTCACCTCAGATACAGACACAACCTTAGCATCTGCACCGATGCCTTCGCCAACGGCGTTAGCCATTGCTTCAGTGTTGCCTGTAGCACTCCAATATACAACGTACATGTAAACACCTCCTGGTAATTATATACTGCTTTGTTAGTTATCTCTAACTAATGCTTATTATATTAGAGCTCTCTAACTTTGTAAAGAGGTTTTTTATGACTTTTTAAAAAAATATATAAATGCGAAGGACGAGCACTCTTAGCTCGCCCTCCGCATTTTTAGGAATATAGAGAAAATGTTACCTATGGTATGTTCCCTAATGGAACGCTCTACCATATTTGCTTCTATTATATGTCATCTTGATTAAACCATAAGATAAGGCCATGCATCCTCCCGAAATTATAAATCCAACTGTTGCACTTACCATATCATATTCCTCCTTAATCAAGATTTTTTATCTATATAATCATTTCTTATTTTGTTATCTCCATTCTATCCTATTCCATAACTTTGTCAAGACTTTATCATGTATTTTTGTGATAAATTTATCAGCTATATATACAATACCGATTTATCAAAAGAGCAAGCATCCTTAATGCCCGTGTACATCATGAGCTCAGATAATTGCTGATTCATCTCTATCACCTTCTTTGTTACTCCCTCTCTTCCATCCTTGAGTAGTGGTCCAAGTATTCCGCGTCCTACAGCAACCGCATCTGCACCCAGTGCGAGAAGTTTATACGCATCATATCCAGTATCGATAGAGCAATCAGCAAATACTAACACGCCGCTTCCCTCTAGAGCCTCTTTGATTCTTGGGAGTATCTGGGCTGGCGCAATTCCGAACGGTATCCTTCCGTGGTGATGCGATACGATTATTGCTTTACAGCCTGCATCCTTAGCCTTAACCGCATCTTGAACTGACAGTACGCCTTTTGCAACAAATGGAAGTTCAGTTGCCGCTACATACTTCTCAAGGTCTACTTGCATAACGGGTCCAAGAGGGAATCCGTCTACAATATCGTATTTGCCATCAGTTCCAGGCACGTGGTCGATATCAATACCTACAGCGATTGCCCCGTGTTCTTCAGCAAACTTTATCTCATCTATAATCTTATCATGATCCATGAAAGGCTTGATAATTCTTACGGTTCTCGCTCCTACCTCTGATATCTCTGCATACTCGTCGTTCGGCTCCATACCGACCCAGTTTAGAACATTGAGCTCGAGTGCCGATTCTGCATACTGAACCATAGGCTTCTTGCCGTCCTTACCAACCTTATTGAGGTGTGAAAAAGCAGGCATCATAATCGGCGAAGAAAACTTCTCTCCAAATATTTCACAGCCTAGGTTCGGAATAACTGCATCAATCACCCTCATTTCCACGTGAATGCTGTCCAGATATGCCCTGTTATATACGTTCGCATCATCTGCCTTCCCGCTTGTAACAGGTATCAATCCCTTTGGTCCTGGCCATGGGCTTTTAATCTCACTCATAATCCCCTCCATAATTTCCTTAATATCATTAAAAATTTACATTATAACTATCCGTTATGCCACAAAGATTGTGATTAGCGTGTATGCGATTAGCGCAACTACAAGAAACAGTGAGATAAATGCTGACATATAGCTCTCATCATCCTCACCCGTAACGAGCGCCTGTACCTGAAGTGGAACAGGGAATCCAGTTGGACACATGAAGTACAGCAGAATAGCAATCTCAAACACCTTCTCGGATACGAGCGCTGGGAATATCACATAGAACAGACCGATTATTATCGAGCAGAGCACAAGTCTCACTATGGCAAGCCTTAAAAGTGAAGAAAGCATCTCTTTCTCAAATTTCAGCTCGTACCCCAGTGTAAATAGGATAATGCCTGTTATCGGTGTTATAACGAGCTCCATCGTTGAATTAAATGTAGACTCAAGTCCAATGCTCATAATCATTTTATGAAGCCCCGTAAGGTTCATGAACACACCCCCGATTACCGAGACCATGAACGAGCTTGTAAAAATCTTCTTTAACAGCTCCTTCCACTCGACCTGGCCAACGACTTTCTTAGTCACAAGAATCGGTAGCACTCCAAAGTTAATCAAGATTCCAGCAACGTCAAATGTGACTATATTAACCGCATGTGCCGCTCCGACTATAGATATGTATAGTGGCAAAGCTACATTCCCACCTTCACAAGTTACTAGTAGATAAGGCGAGATATGTGCAAACTTTTTGCCGGTAAACGGCGTTAGCTTAAACCCTATAAATAGCACGATTAACCAGATTATATCCATATATATAATCTGGATGAGGAATGTACTCTTGAGCTCGGATGTTACAAGCACTTTGTATACTAGTAACGGAAATAAGATTGTAAATACTAATTTCTTTGCACCTTCGTTCTGTGCAAATGTAATCCACTGCCTTTTTCTTGCCAGTAGCCCTAAAAAGAGCATAAAAAACACCGGAAATAATGCCTCTACTGCTTTCATATATACCTACCTAATCATAATTACATGTCGATAGAAACAAAAGATTTCGCACAATTAAATAATGTGCTATTAAGATGATTATACTGGTTATTCTAGTGACGTCAATAGTATTATCCATATAAAGCTGGTTTCTAATCAACTGACTTTAATGCGTCCAGCATATTGAGTTTTCTAATCATGCGATTTACATAAACGCACAACACACAGAGTATCCCTATAACTGCTCCGCTCGGAACTATATATCCCCATATCTCTATATTGGGCGTAAACATAACGTGCGATGGAGCAACATACGCGATTATAAAATCATGTAGTATTTTACCCGATATAAGCCCTAAAACAATACCGATAATTGATAAAACGACAGTTTCACGGTAGATGTACATAGTGGCTTCTTTGTTAAGAAATCCGAGTACCTTAACTGTAGATATCTCGCGGACCCGCTCTACCATATTTATGTTAGTTAAATTATAGAGAATAACTATGGCTAGTAGCATCGACATTATCGTCAAAACGAGCATTACTGACAGCAACGATTTAGATACCCCACGGACCTGGTCTATTATATTGAGATTATGAGCTACTCCTTTACCACCTTCTAGATTCATGAATTTTGATGCCACATTCGCAATTTCACTCTTCTCATTGACCTTGACCAAATAGCTGTTAGCCGCAGGAGACTCACCCCATACCTGCGAGTAGTAATCGTCACTAACAAACACATAATGTCCTGCATACATCTCAGCAATTTCACTGACTCTAACGGCATATGTCTTGCCTCCGTCGTTAAGATTAAATGTGTCTCCCTTCGATACCCCTAGCAGCTTTGCTAGCTTTTCTGTAATTACAACTCCATTCTTTGGTAAAGCAATAGAATTATGTAGGTCTTTTGTCTTTATATCAATGAGAGGGGCAAAGCTTTTCTCAGATGTCGCCATGATGGTAATATCTTGCTCATCATCCACCCCTTTTATCTGCTGTGATACCTGCTTAATATACACATCTTCATATTTTGCAACACTTGATGATTTTAAAACCTTATCAAGTTTAATTTGCTCATCTTTTGTAATTCCCTCGGACTTTGTAACGACTACATCATATTTTATAAGATCTCCAAACTGCCTTCCCTCTATATCATTGACCGAAGATGAAATTCCAAGTCCAGCACAGAGTAGCGCAACTGATCCAATGACTCCGAATATTGTCATTAACATTCGCTGTTTATATCTAAATATATTTCTTGCAGTAACTTTCTGAATGAAACTCATCCTCTTCCATATGAATTTTACCCGCTCTAGCAAAATCCTTGAGCTACTGCTTGGCGGCTTAGGCAGTAGCAGCTGTGCCGCATTCGCCTTAAACTCCCGATGTACAATGGCAAGCACTGGCATAACCGTGCACGATAATGAAAGTAAAGCTGCAATAACTACAATGGTCCAATTAAATTTAAGTGCTGGAATAGGCATAGTCATATTCACCATCAGGGATGAACATAGGATATATGGTATCCCATAAGTCCCAAGTAGCACTCCAAGGAATGACCCAATTCCACCTGAACAGAGACCGAAAGTAACAAACTGCTTAGTCACGTCATGTTCAGTATACCCGAGCGCTTTCATAACCCCAGCATTGGTGCGTTCTTCATAAACAAATCGTGTCATGTTAGCCACAGTTACGAGTGCTGCTACTAAGTATAGAACGACAGGGAATGCATTTCCCACCTTTCCTATACCAAACGACATATTTCTTAGCATCTTTACACCGTCGCTACCCGGCATTGTTCTGAATGTATAGACATGATATTCAGGTTCAGGTACTGATAGCTTCGAAGGATGTGCATCTTTTCCATCGATATGGTTTTTGCCTATATTTGTTTGACCTGCGTAAAAATCACTGGTGTTACTCCTTGTAAGTCGCCATTCGTATTCCGCTCTTAGCTTTCTTTCCAGCTCTACCTTTCTAGCGGTAGCATTGTCGCTCACTAATTTTTCCAACTCCTTGCTGTGCTTTTTTAACTTGTCGGTATACGAGTCTCCAAATCTATCCACATCCTTTAGATCTTTGAACCTTATCCTAGCTATCACTGGAACATTCTGCTTAAAAGCAGACTTTGCTACAACTGCATATCCTGAAAGCGCACCAGAGCCTGCATTAGCTGGTCCTAGCGTATTATCAGCGATAATTTCAGATGAATTTATAAATCCCGTAATCTTGTAGGCATGCCTCTTTAATTGCATTAAATTATCGCTTTTTTCAGAAAATTCAACGATATCACCTATTTTATATTTTCCTCTGTACCTATCTGTGAGCGCGATTTCGTCTTCTCGTGATGGCATCCTTCCCCTGACTACCTCAAACTTCGATAACTTACGAGGTGTTGAGTATATGCGTATAGCTGATGAAGAATTTGCAAGGCCTGTATCTACGAAATTCCCGAACTCCACTTCACTTACACCGGGCGCTTCCCTAATTTCCTCCTCGTCGGCTGCTCCAAGGCCTTGGCTTCCAATCACCGCTAAGTCCATAGTGCTTAGCCTCTCAAAGTACTCATTTGCACTCCTATTGATATCTTGACCCGCAGATTTTAATCCAATTAAAGTCATCGACCCAAGCATAGTCAGCAGCACGATAGACAGAAAACGTCCTAGCGATTTTTTTATCAGTCTTCGTGTCACTTTCCCCATAGTTTGCTTCATAATAATATATACACCACCTAATACTCTATACTCTCTATATCTGACGGGTTCTCATTAACTTCAACCGATCTAACCTTGGCATCGTGCAAATAAATCACGCGATCAGCAATTGGTGCGATTGCCGAATTATGCGTCACAATTACTACTGTTACGCCATTTTTCCTAGACATTTCTTGCAAGATATGAAGCACATGTTTTCCAGTCTTATAATCAAGTGCTCCAGTCGGTTCATCACAGAGTAAGAGCTTGGGATTCTTAGCAATAGCCCTTGCAATGGAAACTCTCTGTTGTTCTCCACCAGAAAGCTGTGCTGGAAAATTGTCCATTCTATCTCCTAGCTCCACCGACCTAAGGGTCTCATCAACATCCTTTGCATCTCTGACAATTTCTAAAGCTAACTCTACATTCTCCCTTGCTGTAAGGTTCGGTATTAGGTTATAGAACTGAAATACGAATCCTATGTCATTTCTTCTATATAGGGTGCGCTCTCTATCGCTGAGTTTGACGATATCAACTCCATCAACAATTACCTCGCCCTCGCTAACGGTATCCATCCCGCCTAAGATATTGAGAATTGTGGATTTCCCGGAACCCGAAGCCCCAAGAATAATAACTAATTCGCCCTTTTCAATCTCAAAGCTTACATCATTATTTGCTATTATTTCGCTTTCTCCAGAAGCATACCGCTTGAAGCAGTGTCTCATCTCAATATACGCCATTTTTATCCTCTGTTACCACTATGCTGACCTTGCGACTTCCAATCGTATTTGCCAGGCGAGATTATCATTTCTATTAATATGCTAATAATATCACTCTCAGCCTAAAATAATAAGGTCTAAGCAGATAATCTGACATATATACGGAGAGTTTCATCCACCAAAAAAGCTACCCAATCACTCGGGTAGCTTACATTATATTATTTACTTATTGCGTCTTTTAATAACAGCGATTAAAAGCCCAAGTACAGCCACTAGGAGAACAACCCCATACAACATGATATTTGTCATATCACCAGTCTTAGGACCGTGTCTCTTTACGAGCTTCTTACCCGTTTTACTAGGCTTTGGCTTCTCGATGTGGGTATTCGTAATTATAAATCCATTATCCACATCACCGGTATACGCTGCTGTATAATCCTGCACCTGATCTTCCTTGACGGTATACTTGATTTTGTTTCCGTCCTTATTGACAGGTAGATTATCGAATTCAGCCTTCCAATCACCATTTGCATCCGGTGTAACAGTCTTATCTGCTACTTCAGTCCCATCTGCCATAAGGCGAACCTTAATTGATGAAGGTCTGTCACCGGCTACATCGTTAGCCCACTTCTTTGTAACCTTAACTGTTCTTGTGTATGGTGTGTGCTTGTTGGTAAAGTTGAATCCATCCTGAACGGTCGTGTACTCGTTTACCGAAGCTTCCTTTACAGTGTAAGTAACGACATTTCCCGCCTTGTACTTATCGAGGTCTTCAAACTTATACTTCCAGTTGCTCGATGCGTCAGCAGTCGCTGTCTTGCCAGTATCCACGCCATCCGCATATAGTTTGAATGTAACACTGCTTGGTCTGATTCCATCTTGGTCATTCGCATCATCCCAAGTCTTCTTACCAGAAACAGTGGTTTTCTCAACCTTATGAGTGTTCTCGATATTATAGCCTGTCACCTTAGATGTGTATCCATCTACAGCAACCTCCTTGACTGTATACTTAATCTCTCTGTTGCTATCGTCGTACTTGAGAACTCTTCCGAACGAATAGTTCCAGTTGCCTGCCGCATTAGCAGTCGCAGTCTTGCCAGTGTCATTACCGTCAGCATACAGCTTAACGGTAATCGAGCTTGGGCGCTTACCATCCTGGTCATTTGCATCAACCCATGTCTTAGTTCCTGAAACCTCAACCTTCTCAGGCTCTGGAATAGAAACTGTGATAGCCGATGCTGCGAGCGTAGTAATTGATTTATTACCGCTGATATCGTAATCGAGTACCGGCGATAGAACGTCAATCTTCTCGTTATAGTCATAGGACAGATCGGATGCTACCTTGTATACAACATCTATCGAGCCGCCGTCGCCTTCCGCCAAAGGTTTAGTCGAAACTAGATGAACCATATCCGCATCCGCTGGGTCAGTCACTACGTCGTAATCTGAAGCGCTTGGCGCCTTATTGACATTATATGTCTTACCAGGGTGAAGCTTGATGTATTCCACTCGGAAGTTAGGTGAAACACTTACAGAGTCTAGTTTGAGTGGCACATTGCTCTTGCCCTCTGGATTAAAACTCTGTCCGTAGTTTGCATCCTTCTTGAGCAATGGCACGAATACATTCGCATGATCTAGTCCTTGAGCAGCATTATTTCTAAGAGTAACTCTCAGCGTCGCCTTATCGCCTCTCTTGAGTACTGGCGTAGTATCCGTCTTAGTCTCTGCACTAGTCGGATCATACTTATACTCTTTGTTCTCGCCAGTAGTCTTATCCTCGACAAGAAGCTTTGAGTCACCTCGCACTGCAGCTGCCTGCTGCACTGTAACTCCAGGACCTTCTGATAGCGATACCATGAACTCTCCGGAATTTACCTTGTTATCAAATACGCTCTTTGCCTTGCCATTCTCCGTCTTTGCATATCTGCTGTTGTTAGTCGACCAGTTGCTTCTATCCCACTTCTCAGGCTTAATCACAGCATCGATTTCCTTGAAGTCTTTGGTTGTAAAGGCAAAGAAATCATTGATATGGTAAGTTCCCTTTGCAGCATTTTCATTAGGTGTAACGGTCATGCTCATGTTCATCGACTTGATTGAGAAGTCTGGTTGATACTGACCTCTAGTCTCACTGCCGATATCCACATTGTACTTCCACACCCTAACAGGTGTTCCGTTGACATCTCGATATTCACCTACATACTTAGGACTTCCGAGGGTACCATTAGTAATGGTTAAATCCTTGTAGTTGAAGCCCTCTGGCATCATCACATATAGCACTGGTTCCTGAAGCGGGTTCCAATCCCAGTTAGCATCGTTGATGCGGCCAGTTATCTTGAACTCATCGCCTCCGAGTACCTGCGTCTTGTTGATGTTTCCAACGCCGTTTAGAACCTCAGGAGCTCTGCTAGTTGCCTTAGTTGTAACCGTATCTGCTGCAGTAGGTGCTTCATCAGAGTTGTAAAAGCTAATCGTGCTTATTACATCGTCCTTCTCACCCTTCTTCCAAGTTCCGAAAACTCCTGCTGGTATGTAGCTCCATCCGTAAAACTCGCCAGGTCCAAGTTTGTTACCATCTAGGAGATCATCGTTAGGTCTAATGCCGTCATATCCAGCCGGAAGCTTGCCGATATCTACCTTAATCGATTTAATCGAGGTATTGATATCGAGCCCTAGCTTAGTATTCTTGATAAGCGCAGATACTCCACCTGACGTCTCGAGGATGCTAGGATCAGCAGTACCACTTGTCCCATCGGAAGCAGTCCAGTGAATAGGTCCATACGTCATTCCTGCCTTATAAGGAATAGTCACACCTCTGATGATAGCCTTATTAGTAGTATCTAGCTTCATCTCGATAGTCTTCGCCTTGCGAGATGGGATAGCAAGATCATTCTTTATGAGAAGTGATCCCAATCTTACATTGTAAGAATCATTCTTCTTGTATGACCAGTTTGGAGCGCTCTGAACGGTGGTTCTGCTCTTTATGGATTCTGGATCAGAACCATCGATAAGCTGAACTGTGAGATTAGCCACGTTGTTCTTGCTAGTCCTACCTGCATTTTGTGTATCATTCCACACGGTCTTATGCAAATTCTTAATCTGCACGTTAAAAGAACTTCCATTTGCACGCGTACTGTTTGCGTCGACCTTGATGTGCGGTTTGAATGTAAGTCCGCCGCTATATGAGCCAGGTTCATTCCATGACACTACGGAAACTTTGTTATCTCCCACAATCGTAGTCGATTCAACCGTTCCGTTTGCATGATAGAGGCCTGTCTCTTCGAGCCCGACGAGCTCAACATCCTTAGGATATACTATTTCGACTGTTGTCTTGCTGTTCGCTTTCGTCAATGCTTTATCGCTGATATTCTGCCATTGATGCGAAAAAGACGTCGACGTCTGGATAATCGAAGTGGTATTTCCCTTCGAAATAACCTCTGAGCTCTGGTCATTCCAGTACGCATATGTAAATTCATCGGCAGCAATCACATCATAGGACTTCGAATCAGTCGCATTTGCTCTGCTCGTGCCAACCCTAACCTTGATATCGTCAGCTAAAACCTGGTTCTTATCCTGATTTACATACGCCTCATCGACTGTAAATATCATCTCTTTGTGGGAAGCCGCTGCATCAAGACCCTTCTTGGTCTTATACGTAACCTCCCCTGAGCGCGCTTTACTTGAACCAGCCGTCGGATAATTGTATGGTGATGTCCCAGTACCTGTCGGTGTCTTTACAAGTTCTTCAAAACCAGTTGATGTAATCGGTCCCTGCGTAAATGTAGCACCCGGTAACGACTTGAAATAAAGCCCATTTCCAAGTGTTGCAGTAAAATACGTATCGGAATTTCGTAGCTCCTGCGGAATATTGTAATCCACGTCTAAAGAATACGTCGTTCCGACATTTAGTTTAGGTTTCTGACCAGCCATAAGATCCGCAACAACAGCTCCAGTTTCAGTATTTACAACCTTAACCGAAGTGATTTTGAGGTCTGTAGTCGCTGCACTGACTTCGCCTATGCTCGGTACTGCACCCGTAATAACTACCATCAATGCAAGTACGCAAGATAGCATCTTTGAGATAGTTTTACTCATATGTCCTCCTTTTACAAAACATTCACATAATCAATATATTTTATCATTATTCGCATATTTATTCAATTTTAGACTTTTTAGGTTTAATTTATATTCCAAAGGCTTAATTCCATTGATAATTCTAGCATCTATAACTGAAATTATTTTAGACACTAGAAAAGGACGGTGCCAAATAGCACCGCCCTTTTTATATTGTTCTAAAAAAATACAATGTTATCTGCTAATTATCGTGAACCTAGAGACTCTTTCTTCTCATAAGCAGTCCACCTGTAACCGTAATAGCCGATAGTAAAATCAGTCCATACATTCCGATATCATTGCTGTCTCCAGTCTTAGGTGTAAGTCTGCTCTTTGGTGTTTTAGGACCTGGAGTCGATGGTGGAATCTCTGTGTTTGTCACTGTGAATCCGTCTTCCTGTGTTCCAGTGACCTTTACTGTATATCCAGAAGCATCAGCTTCTTTAACTGTATACTCAATCCTGTCACCATCATCATTGTACTTGCGTACATTTGTGAACTCACCCTTCCACTGATTTGCTGCATTTAGAACTACTGACTTTCCAGTATCTGCACCGTCTGCATATAGCTTGATGGTTACGGAATCCTTTGCCTTGCCAACCCACTTCTTCTCAACCTTTACAGTCGTCTTGGAGTAGATTCCGCTAGCATCTCCCGATGAACCCATGACCTTGTAGTTAGAAACGATTTGTGTGCTCTGTTCGCTAGAAACGAGCTGCGCCAGGTTCTTGAGCAGCGTACCAGGGTGATAAGTCGAACGGTAGGTGAGTATGTACTGCTTCTGAGCAACATTTCCCATCCTTATGCTGAACGATCTTCCGTCTGCAGCGAGGTTGAGCTTTCCTGTCAGATTAACTACTGTTGGGGTACCATGCTCATATCCCCTTGCATCTATAGTGGTCTCTGTCAAAACAAAGCTTCCAGGTATATATGTCTCGTCGCCTCGACCATCGGTGAGTTTGTCGGAAATTACAAGGTTAGTCAGCGTGTCTTTCTTGTGATTTATACGTATAACCCAGTTAGCTTCATTAGCACTTGCGGCTGCACTGCCCCACTTACCTAGAACCTCAGGTGGAAGTATTCCAGGGCCATCAACGCGTATAGTCACTGGATAGACCTGAGAGCCAACCGTAACAACTAGCGTGTTATTTGAATCTATAGTAATCTGGCTTAGCTCGAGCTTTGCAGCTATGTTAATCTTACCATTTACATCTTCTCTTCCGTTCACCCAATTGTTGAATGTGATTCTGACTTTTCCGCCGCGGTTGTTTGCGCCCGGTGTAATGTGAGCTCTTCCAACCACTACATTTCCATTTAAATCGTATATATCGAAGTCTAGTGCCGCTGCGCCGTTTGGATAGAACACCTGATCAGGCAGTTTGATATCGAAATAATCACCTGCACGCATATTAGCGCCATTAGCACTAGCATCCCACTCCATAGCTAGGAAGAACGTATCTCCCTTATAAACACTATTCTTGTCTGTTCCAGCAATATTCTGAATAGTAAATTTAGTTACACGTGCTGTCACCTCTCTAGGTGTAGCAGCGTTTACATCCATGCTCGCCAAAGGCAGCATGAGTCCTACTATCATAACTAGAGATAGTAGATATCCAATAAAATCTCTTACTCTTTTCATAATCCTTTCCTTTGCAATTATTTACACGCTAATTTCCTAACTCCTGTTAAGTTTACCAATTATGTATATTTATTTCAATATCATATCTTTATATCTTTCACTTTGCACAAAAAAAGAGCACGATTGACAATTTTACTAATCAATCATGCTCGATTTCTTAATTAATACACAAGGCATTAAATCTCAGAACTGATAATTATTCACTTATTTTCTTTCTCATTCTGATTAAAAGTGCTAGCCCTGCGAGTGCGAGTAGAAGCACACCTGCATAGAATACTAGTACCGCACTGTCTCCTGTCTTAGGAAGTCCTGTCTTCTTAGGCTTATCTGGTGTCTTTGGCACGTTTGGCTTCTCTGGCTCATACGTGTTAGTGATTACAAAGCCAGCCGAATCTCCGGTAACATTAGTGGTGTATCCACCTACAGCATCTTCCTTTATAGCATACTTAATCTCCTTGCCACCTTTGTACTTAGGTAGGTTTGCAAATGTATGCTTCCAGTTATCAGCTGCCTTGATATCTCGCTCCTCAATCATCTCATCGTTAGCATAAAGCTTTACATGGATCTTGTTAGGACGGCTGCTGATTACACTGTTATCGTTCACCCAAACCTTCTCTACAGGGATATCAATATACTCTGGCTTATGCTTATTACTGATGTCATATCCATTTATTGTAGCCGTATATCCATCTACAGCTTCCTCTGTAACTGTGTAGGTGATCTCCTGCCCAGCCTTGTACTTAGGTAAATTTGCAAATGTATATGTCCAGTTGCTGTCAGCGTTTACAGTCTTTTCCTGCACCTTTGAGCCATTAGCAAGTAGGTTCACCTTGATTGATGTCGGACGCTTGCCATCCTGGTTGAAGTTATCATCCCATGTCTTAGTTCCTGAAACTTCTACCTGCTCCTGCTCCATCGTATTGGTGATGGTTATGCCTAGCTGAGATGTTGGCGAAGCTGGATTTACCTGAACAGAATTAGCTGTAACGTCATATGTCTTGCCACTGTATGTTACTTTGTTATTCCCGTTCTGGTTAGCTTCCTTCACCGTATAAACGATTGGCGTCTTAGTTGTAGTGCCATCATTATTCTGAACCACAGTGTACTGGCGAAGCTGTGTGAACTTTGCTTTCCAGTTATTCGCTGCTGTCAGCTTAGCGGTCTTACCAGTATCTTCACCATTGGCAAAGAGTTTTACCGTAATTTCGTTAACATCCGGAGTTGCAATTTCATTGCCCTCAGTATCAACCCACTTCTTAGTTGCTTCAACATCCATCTTATCAATCAGCTTGTTAGAAACAACATCGGTCTCACGAAGCTTTACTTCGTCGTTATATATAACACTGAATGTGTTGTTAGCAACAGCCTCTGATAGCTTAGGATCGTAAGTTGGGGCCTTCATCGTTAGGTATGCAGACAGAACTGTGTACGGCTCCAAAGTCGTACCATTCTTACCTACAATCTTGATAGCCTTAACCTTGGTGTAATCCCCAGGGTTCTTAGTCCAAGCAGAGCTATTTAGCTCGTTTTTGTCCGTTCTATCAGGATATTTATCCGTGCGGTAATATATATCGTAATTATTGCTTACATCTGTAGAACCGATCTTTAGCTCGAGTGGTCCCTGAAGGGTGTTGCTAAATGCAGAATTTCTGCCATCGCCTACATGTGGGAACACGTCATACATGAGAATTTTATCCATCGCCATGTTGTAATAGTTACGAACACTTAGGCGATACTGGAATAATCCGCTTGTGTTTGTCACATCGGCAAAATCTGTCGAGATTGTATTTCTCGTAAATGCCCTTCCGTATACAGCAGCACCGCCTGGAGTATTAGGCTCGAGGCTTCTTATGTGCTTATCCGACTGAATACTCTCTACGTTGTTACCCAGAACCTTGGCAGTTGCCTTTAGTATAGTCTCATCCACGACACCATTTATATTGATGTCTAGTGTGTCTTTTACGAAGTTGTTCGTGTTATATAGACCAGAGAAATCTGCTGGCGTCCCCTTTGTCCAGTTATCAGCGTAGAAATACACATCATTATTATTATTTAACTGATCATTCTCCGCCTTGCTAGGTATTACGTCATTGTTGACATATAGATCGACAATATCATAAGACATATTCGCATATTCATATACGTAGCCTGAAGGTAGAACAATTTTAACCGCATCGCGGCCAGTCTCGTTATAGTTCTTAATGAACTCCACCGACTGAACTGGTTTCGAACCAACTATCGGGTCAACATGTGTAAGCTGATCATACGAAACACCGGTTGGCAGTAGGTCAACGAATGTTGGATTCTTAAGGTAGCGCGCTCCAGAGAGTGTATCAAGCCTAAAACCTACTCTGGCAGTGAATCTCTCGTTTGGCATCCCCACCCTCTGATTGCGAGTTTCCTTACCTAACCACACCTTCTCGGTGAAAGGAGTAAAGTACGAGTTCCAGCTACCAGACAGATCCATCTTCGTCTTGGAGCCATCTTCGTTAACCCTGTTGACATCGGCCTTAACCGTATTGTTGATAGGTCTATCGTTATAGGTTTCCCCAAAAGGATTGATAAACATCATCTTGAGGTTAAACTCTAAGTTTGCTGAAGGTGCGAGTGTGAAATCCTTGAGGTATAAGCCCACTCTCTTGTACTTAGGATCAACTGCACCAGCGTTTGCAGGATCTAACGTGCCCTGATTGATCTGATCAAGGTATGACTGTAGCTTTGCCTTACTATCAGAATTTACCTCTCCCTTAAATAGCCATGCTGCGCCATTGTTAGTAAGTGGAATAACGTCGTACGTTCCGTCAGCTTTATAGCCTCTTAGTTCTAGCTGCGAGAGATTGAGGTTTGCTCTCGAACCTACACCTACGAGGTTTCCAGTTATCATCGTCATAAATAGACGACCACCAGTGTTCTGAACATCCTCATAAATCTCAATGTCTGTAAGCGGTCTATCGAGCTTGTTAACCAGCTTGATAGCATATTCCAGCTCTTTTACTGCGAGACTGTTCTTATCGAACGGAATGGTAAGCGGACCTTTCTTGCCGAGCATTCCATCGCCGTTGTAGTCATCACCTGCTAAGCGGAAACGCTTCGTATCATCATCAAAATTGTGTTCATTTCCAGCGACTTTTCCAACAGTAGCCTCAGCTGCACCCGGATTAAATGGAATTCCCTGCATCTCTGCAGTGTTCGTAAAGTTTACTCTATTAGATCCATTCATGTACTTTGCACCTGGGAATGACAGCTTAAGATTTGAATAAGCTGGCAGATTATCCCTGATGTAATCGTGCAAATCCCTAACGCCCGTAGGTATGTCGAATCTTAGCGTAACCGTCTTACCGTCGGAGCTTAGAGTCCAGTTAGGGTTCTTTGCCGGGTCAAACTTTGCAGTCCTTGTATTGCCTGCGCTATCAACATATGTCGGAAGCTTATCAGTGATTATAATTGAGCGATATGCCCTGTACTCTTGATACAATTTAAAGTTGTAGTTAATATCCGATGCACCATCTTCTGAAATAGACGAAGGATTCGTCCTGCTAGATGCACCAGCATATACGAGCTGATCGTCAGTCTCTTCTCCCGCAACTATCTTCATGAGCCATGGCTTTGGATAAGTAACACCATAAGCCTTATCCTCAAGTGTAGAAAGCTTAGTGCCATCAGCACTATACATGCGAACTACTGGCTTAAGCTTAAAATCACTTGGTGTGGTCTTATCTGCAAAGCTCATTACATATGGAAGCTGCAATCTTACCGTATTGTCTATCTTGTTCAGATAAATTCGCTTAATAGTCTTCCCATCGTTAGTCACGATTGTCTCTTCTGACTTAATGATAGGCTGTGTCTTGGCAGCTGGCGTCGCGAAGTTATCCAGGTAAGTTCCATCCGCGATATTGTTGGTATCGTTCTGGTTCTTCGATGTCTGCTTCGTTGGCACTTCAATCTCGAGATAGAGTCCCTCGACTGGCTTCGTCAGCGCCGTCGCATCAATCTCAATTCCTGTTGTGATATTCGTCTCTGTCCTTACTGTCGTAGGCGAAGTAGGCTTTAGGTTTAGCGTAAGAGAACCGCTCTGGCCAAAATTAATCGTGTCAGAGAAAGCTGACGCACTAGTTCCCGATGACGCACCTGAAGCCGCCGCACTTACTGATGGAATACCAGATATCACAGTTGTGATAATCATGGCCATCAAGCACAGTATGGACACCGCTTTGCTTCTAATTGCCTTCATAATCCCTCCTTATAAATACACTTATCTTAAGCTACACATACACCAAAATGCACAGCGCAGCTTTTAACGATATAATGCAAAAATCCTCTATATAACGCACTACCGCATTATATAAGTAATTCTTAACTAATTTCGTTTATTTTACACGAAGTCCAGATATTTTGCAAATCGCATACACACTACTAAATGTTACAAAATCGATAAGATTGGCATTTACTACAACTTTTCTTTGTTTTTTAACCTTGTTTTTTTATTGCTTTTGTTACAGTCCAATGTTAGAGCATAGATTGAGGGCATAGCTCCTTAACACATGATAAATTTGAGTCTAAACTCAGCACCATCACCTTCCTCTGAGACTATCTTGAACTCCGCCCTATGAAGCTCCACAATCTCCCTCACAAATGATAGTCCGAGTCCGAGTCCACTGTTAATTTCTTTATTTCTTGATTCATCGACTTGATAAAACCTATCCGAGATTTTAGCTATATGATCTGGTGATATGCCGATTCCGTCATCCACTACTTTTAAAGTAGCCGTCGTAAGGTCAGTGATTTCCTCGGGTTTCTCGCACTTAAACGATATGTTCTTTTGATTCTCGCCAAAACCTTGCCCTTGATCACGCTCCAACTTTATTAACACCATCGTTTTAGAAAATTTAATCGCATTGCTCACGAGATTATCAAGCACACGGTAAAGCATCAATTTGTGACCATAAATCCATATATCCGATTGAATCTCTATATCAAATTTCAGTCCCGATTCTACCCACTTTCGCTCGTGCTGTCTGCAGTATTCTGTGACAAGCTCCGAAAGCGACAGCCTATCTAAATCAGACCAACATAACTGCTCGGCCTTAGAAAGCTCAAGAATCTGCTCTGTCATATCCTTCATCAGTTTAGCCTGGTGGTTTATTACCTCAAGAGACTCCCTTGCACTCTCTAAATCGTCAGCGTATTTCGCTCCGAACTCACTTTCTGCCATTATCACCGAGAGTGGTGTTCTGAGCTCGTGCGATACGTTCTGATTGAACTGCTTCTCCTTATCGAAATTTTCCTGTATAGAGAAAATCATTTTGTTAAATACATTTGCAAGTCTCGCCGTCTCATCATACGAATGCTTATACGATGTATTGATGCGTTTCGTATAGTCACGACTCTCCGTGATATCCTCTGCCATGTTAGTAACATCATTTATCGGAAGTAAACCGCGCTTAAGTATTCTTCTACCCCCAAGTGACATCGAAATCATTGAAAGAGGTGCAAGAACAACAATTGCAAGCAGAAATAGTTTCAGCTCATAGCTCAGCCATTTGATGGAATGAATTCCACGAACCCACTTCTGCTCCTCTTTGTTATACGTATCAAAGTAATAATAATTTAAGCCATCAGAACTGTACTTCGATATCTCTCCTGATGAAAACGGAGCATTTTCATGAAACCCTTGTGGCAGCGTGCCTCGCTCGATTTTTTTATCCTTACTGTATATTGCGAAATATACACCGTCGTCATAGGACTCAAAATCATCGAGGTCTGAAGCCATCCTTATCGTTGCTCGTTCGAGCTCTGTTCTGGTTGTATAACTCGACCACGTATCAGAAAGCACAAGCGCTACACTGAACATTGCAATAAATATAGCTGCTACAAATACCGTGTACCAACGAGTAACCCTCGAGACGATGGTTCTCTTTCTATTCCTTTTCTTCTGATTTGAATACATATCCCATACCTCTCTTCGTCACTATGACCATCGGATTCTCTAGCTTCTTGCGAATGTTCTTTACCAATACATCGATAATGTTCGACTCACCCTCATAGTCAAAGTCCCAGATATGTTCTCTGATCTGCTCTCTACTCAATATAACATTAGGATGCCTAACCAAACACTCGAGCAGAGCGTACTCCTTGGCTGTAAGGTCTACTAGAGACGAATTCTTGGTAACTGTTTTCTTTATAAAATCTAAGCAACAATCACCAAACTGCACGGTACTCATGAGAATCTCTCTATTATTGCGTCTCAGCATAACTCTGATGCGTGCGAGGAGCTCATCAAATTCAAAAGGCTTAACGAGGTAATCATCCGCCCCAGCATCTAGCCCAGTCACCTTGTCTTCGAGCGTATCCTTTGCTGTTAGCATGAGGACAGGCGTCTTAATCTGATGATTTCTTAGATACTTAAGTACACCAAGTCCATCAAGTCTAGGCATCATGATATCTGAAATTATTACGTCGTAATTAGTTGCTCTTATGTAGTCAATCGCTTCTTCCCCATCATATGCCGCATCAACACTGTACTGCTGAGTCTTTAGAAGCTTTACTATACTTCTATTAAGCATAACCTCATCTTCGATTACTAACAGCTTCATGGTCTCGCTCCTTTATTTTCTTTATTGTCGCCTATTATATCATCTTATACGCAAAATCTCGGCTAGATAATCTAACCGAGATTTTATATACAATCATATACTATTAACTAGTCATCCTGATCTTCATTTTCTTCTGCTAAGAACGCTCCATCGACAGCACTCATCTTTACATCAATCGTCTGTTTACCATCTATTACAGTTACTTTATATACGAGAGCATTTTCATTAACGTCCAACTTAAGCTTCATGATAATTGCCTTAGCATATTTTTCTTTCACTAGTGTTTCAGCCTTTGCAAGGTCAACTTGTGGCTTCGCACCTATGAGAGCCTTGTCTTCAGAATCTGAATTGAAGTTATCTGCCTCAACCTTCAGGACTTTCCCTGATTCTCCATCGATTTTATATTCCTTTACAGAATTAGTGTCGCTAACGGTAATTTCATACACTACAGTTTCATTGTCAACATCTATCTCATATCCTATAACAGTTCCTCCATTCGATTCCTTGAGTGCCGTTTCCTCTGCCTGCTGAACTGTTACTTTCGCCTTGCGCACAGCCTTCTCATCATGATTGCTTGAGCATCCAACTGCTGAACCGAGCGCTGAGATAGAAACTGCTAATGCGATAAACTTTGCTAATGTCTTTATTTTGAAAATCTTTGTCATGTCTTTACCTCTTTCTGTTTTAATTTGAAATTAACTCCTCATCTTTGCTTCTTGTTGTCCATATAATAAATGAGAAAGATGAACGCAAAATGAATCGCAACGCTTTTTTCATAAAAAAGAGAGCAACCACATAAAGCAGTCGCTCTCTAGCTTCTTATTTTGTACCGTTCTTTAAACGATTCTTCCTAGTGATAATCACCCCTGCCGATATGAGCACGAGTATCACCCCTGCGATATACAGTACGGTTCTACCAAGGCCTCCGGTCTCCGGCAGCAGGAACCTCATATTCTCAGTATTCTTGATTGTAATAGTTCCTGATGAAACCGCTGCGTCCTTCGGTGCCTGAACTTCCGCACCGTTACTATTGCTGTAGCTAGTACCGTAATCTGGCACGGCCGTCTCAACTACGTAGTAACCGTAAGTAACATCATCGCCATTGTCCGATTTTCCTGACACCGGCAAATCCGTATAGGTTTTCGTCCAGTTATCTGAAGCTGACAGTGTCTCTCCAGCCTTATAGACCTTCTCTGAAGTCGTCCCGTTCGTGCTCGTCGAAACCTGCATCAATTTGTAGGTGATTGACCCAGCTGAACGCTGCACCTCTTGTCCATCAGCATCGAACCACTTCTTATTAACAGTGATTCTCGTCTTAAGCTTTTCGTTCTTAACTTTAAATGTCATACTAGTTCCGCTTAAGGTTACTAGTGGATTGGTCGAAGTCTGCGTGATAGTGAACTTTTTGTTCTGCTCTTCAATCTTAAAGTCAATCGGTCCATCTAGTGGCTTGTAGCCTGTCGGCGTCTTCTCCTCCGTGAGGCGATATTCGCCAGCACTTAGCCCTTCGAACTTGAACTGCGAGATATTCTGGTTTCTACCTACATACATCGGGGTAAATGACGCATCGCCAAGCTTTTCAATCTTGAATACGGCTCCATTCAGTGCGTTCTCTGTATCATCAACCTTCAGTACATTGATTTCAGTCGTTCTGTTCAGCTCGAACGAAACCAGCTGCTGGTATGGCTGAGAACCCTTCTTCATCTCCGTTATATAGGTCTTGACCTTAACAGATTTCATCTCCGCATCGGAAACCTTCTTGCTCTCGGATAGGATGTGGTTAACTGCAGCTTTCATCTTAGGATGGAGGTTTGAACCCTCTGGATATTTCTTAATAGTATCCATACTGTTAGAGTAGTACCACAGTGCTTGTTGAAGTGCCTGATAGTATCCATAATCTTGTTCGTGATTTTGCACGTCATTCCAGAACCCAGGGTCATTTAAGCCGTAGTCCTTTAGAAGTTCATCTTTATGCGTTTCGCAGTAGTAATAAATCTTACGCACTGCATCGTAAAGCTCTTTTTTACCAACCCTAGGTCTCTGAGCTGATCTATACAGAGCATCTGCATCGTTGATGTACTCCTTATATACGGCATTTTCTCCAAAATTAGGAAAAGTATCTTCCGCTCTAAAGCAGAATGCTTCTGATCCCGAAGTACTATCATTGCTTTTAGAAACCCTGACCTTGTCCTCGTATCCTATAAAGCCGTAGTACTCATTTGATGCTAGTGGCTTATCCTGTTCTCCCACTTTCTTTATGATGAAAACATTTCCACCCTTTGTATACCTAATGAAAAGCTTTCCGTCTTCATATGCAAAATGGAATTCGGCAACGCTCCCCTCTGGTTTCTGGGAGTCGCTTGGAACAGATGTTATATAGAGCCTATATGTTTTGTTGAATTCAACATCGTTCTTGCTAAGACTCAAGTATATTCCATTTTTTTTATAATTGTCATTCGAGGTCTGAATAGATATCGGTGTTTCACCACCATCTGTTACTTTCTTCAATTCGAATTTGACAGTATCTCTATTCTGGATTGCCTTTCCGGATGACTCCTGTACAAAAACCTCCATGGTAAGTCTTGCGCTTGAGTTCCTAGGCTTTATAAATATGCCACTGCCACCTTTTGTAAAGTGGATACCAGATGTGTCAAAGTAGAACTCCGCCACGCTCTGCACTGGTCGTTCATATCCTCCTGGTACTTCAGTAATATACATCCTGTACTTGGTATTTAGTTTTAACCCAGTGAAATTAATCTCCCTATTTGGAGAGTTCAGAAATCCAGCTTTAAATAATTGTTCAGAACCATCTTCACCTTCGATAAGCTTATATCCAATTTTACCTACTACAAGATCGCCAGCATTTGTGGCAACCTGGAACTTCACATAGGTTTCTGGAGCCCCTGCCCTAAGTGCTCTGACATGTCTAACTCGAGATGTGTGTGTCGCGTTTTCCTGTGCATACGTAGCGATCGGAAACATCTGTATCAAGATGGCGAGGATTATCAGCAAGGAAGAGAGCTTTTTCATTAAAGTCTTCTTGTTCATCAGCTAACCCCTCCCATCTTATTCTTTCTCCTCAGTACGAGGAGGGCCATAAGTCCGACGCTGAGCATCAGTGACCCGCTCCACCAGAACAGTTCGCTGTTATCACCAGTCTTTACCTTCTTGGTGATTTTAGGTTTCTGCTTCTTCTGCACCTCAGGCTTTGGCTTGGCATTCACAACCTTGTTCCAAACGCCATTCTCAAACCTTGGAGCCATCACTAAGAACGGCTGCATCGTTGTGTAGTCTGCAGCTTCCCCAGTTGCCCCTGTTTGTACCACGAGATACATTCCACTTCTCAAACCTGTAAAACGAACCGTACCGTCACGACCAGTCGTGAGTGTCATCGCCGCACTTGCATTACGGCTTTGCCTCTCAAGACGACGCGCTAGTTTTATCTGAGCATCTACGGTTTTAAGTTCTTCTAAATTCCCATTCCACTGAAACGGAGCTCTTCCGACATAACCAGTCCTATCTGCTTTCAGATCTGCGACCTGATAGATAGAGTACTGCGCGCCACTTATGGCTTTATGCTCATAAGTCAGCGTGATGTTTAAGCTCGCACTATCATCTGCATATGCAGCATGGGAAGGAAGTATGAAAGATACAAAACTGAAGCATAGAATTAATATTAAAGAAATTCTATTACTTTTCATTTAATCCCTTTCTTTTTTCTTCGCCTTTTGATATACAGCCTTATCAAAACTATCAGAGTTATAACCCCAACAGCTAATATGGCAATATATTTCAGCATGACCATTTTAATAACGTCTTCTACGTTCTGTGTCTTCGTATATTTGGTGCGCTCCCCTCTCACGAGAAGTCTATGCGAGTTGACTCCATAGGGCGTACACGTAATCAGCGTCACGTAGTCTTTGCCCTTTTCGATTTCCAAATCTTCAACTTCATCAGGCAGTACAGTGTTAATCTTGTTAATCTTGTATGCATATACATCGTCAAATACATGGATCATAAAGATGTCGCCATCTTCAAGTTGATCGATATTTGTAAAAAGCTTCGCAGATAGAAGTCCCGTATGGCCTGAAATCAGGCTGTGTGTACTAGGACCACCTACCGGCAGAGAGCTCCCAGGTATATGCCCTGTCGCTATCTGAAGCGAACCTGCATCAACACCATGATATATAGGTATGTATGCCTTGATCTTAGGTATATCCACATACCCCATGATGCCTGTGTCGGTTACATCGAGCAGCTTGTTGTACTGCTCTTTTTCTTCGGGCTTAAGGAAATAACGATTCTTCTTGTTGACCAAAGTCTCGTTATATGCTCTCGCCTCGCTTAGAAGTTGTGCTTTTTTCTCTTTGGATAAATCCTTAGTCTTCTTTACATAGCTCCCGATTGCTCTAGAGGAGTGCAATTCGTTGATACAATCGCTGATCGTGGGATAAGCCAAAAGCCCGATACCCCCAATCAGCATTACTGCAACTATTATGTTGGGGATGATTCTTTTCATCTTACCCATTTTTACTTAATAGTTGCTCCTTTTCTGCGTCTCATGTATCCGAGTGAACCAATTACGAGAATTGTTCCTAGTACGTAGATTAGAGCTCTACCCATACCTCCAGTTTCTGGAAGAGTGAAGCCCTTGTTATTAACAACATCAGCGGAAAGAGATCCAGCATTCTTGTCTGCTGTAAATGTTAGAACGCCAAGGCTCTCTAGCTTAGTTAGCTTAGGATCATCAGAAACCTTATCGTACTCAGCCTTGATTGTGAACTCGATAGGATCGATGCTATTGTATCCAGCTGGAGTCTTTGTCTCCTCGAGCACATACTTACCTGCATCTAGACCGTTGTATGTAAATGTTGTCTTGTTTGCAGCCATAGTATTATCGATAGTGAATCTTGTGATTGCTTCCTTACCAGTAGCTGTCTTCTTGTAAAGTGTGAACTCAGCACCAACTAGAGGATCGTTGTTCTCGTCCTTCTTATTAACGATTACCTTGTAAGAGAATACGATGTTCTTATCCTTAGGAGTCTTACCGAAGTCTCCTTCTCCACCTCTGTTAGGGTTGTTTGAGTACTCTAGGTACACAGTGTTAGGGTTACCCTGAGCACCTATTACAGCGTTGCTGTTAAGCTTACAATTGTACTCAACTACGATTGTGCTGTTAGATGTTGTAGGTGTGTCGAGTGTCTTTAGGTCAGCAAAAGCTACTGTGAAGCTGTTTGAACCAGTGTCCTGTGTAACAGTGTACTTGCTGCTTGCAATCTCAGTTCCGTCAATCTTAACCTTGATTGATGCTGGATCTAGAGTTAGACCTGCGGACATCTCATCGTGGAACTTGTAAGCATACTTTTCATACTTATCATAGTTAGTTGGGAGAGTACCAGTTAGCTTGTAAGGGATTGTATCTCCGATGTTGTAATCAGCAGCATCCTGCCACTCCTTGTCGCTGTTCTCCTGAACCTTCTTAACAACTGTAGGAACGTCAAGCTTTGCGCTTGTCTCAGTGTCAGCTACAATCTTAAGAATGTAAGAAGTATAAGCACCGTTCTCCTTATTCTGTGTGCTAGCTGTGTCCTTAACTAGGTAGTAACCAGGTGCAAGTCCTGTTACAGTTTCGCTTCCGCCAGCAGCTACCTTCTGTGTCTTTACAGGAGTTCCTAGGTGTGACTGAATGTCATTTGCAAACTCTTCTGCCTTTGTTACGTTAGTAAGTGTCTTTGCCTTTGCACTTGCACTTCCTAGTGATGCCTTAGATGAATCCTTGATTCCGCTACCCCACTTGATGTTAGTCAGAACCTTCCCTGATAGATCACCCTTGAAAACCTGATAGATTTCAAAAGTGTGTTCAGTCTTACCACCATTATTGATCTTTAGACTGTGTGATGTAGCCGCATAAGTCTTGTCTGGAACAATTACAGACATAGCTAGTAGCAATACCATAACCATTGCTACGATGCAGCTAATTTGCTTTTTTACTAATCTCTGCATACTCTTTCTCCTTTTGCATAATAATGGATTAACGTTTTAGTGACTCTAGTCACAAGTTTTATAAATAAAGAAAAATGCATAAGATCAAACCAAACTAGGCTAGAAACTCATGCATCTGTCTCTCTTTATCATTAATATAATAAAGTCCCCTAAATCTCAGCCCTTCTTTTATTTCACATACCCTTTTAGTAGAAAAACTGTCCAAATAACGCGCAATGTCTTTATTTGATGACAAATGTATACTAAGAACACACACATTTTGTCTATAAAAAGACTAATTTTGTCTACTTTCTAGAAGTTTATCAGATTTATAAATATAAATCAAATTTAAGCAGAAATTGATTCAAAACAATTATTAAAGTTAATTAATTTTAATCGTTGCAAAACCCCTAATTTATATGGGTTTCTATCGATATTTTGAATTTGTTCATAATTCTACATCGTCTGTATCAATTTTTTCTATACATTGCATTTTTATAAATGTAAATCCGTATACAATTTTATTTTTATACATATAGGCTACAATACTTAACCTGCTCCCAAGGTTATCATAACGGTCAAAATTTCTAATTTTGCTGACATTAGGCGCTGGCAAGAAATTTATATCGATTTCTCTATTGATCTGCATTAATGGTATGGCATCGCATTAATGCTGTGGTATAAAAAATACCACCCTTACTCACTATCTAGTAAGGATGGTAAATATCAATTAATTATCCGCACTTTGTAACTGTCTAAGCCTCACTGCGCCTTCTTCTATAGAATATAGTCGCTGCGGTCATACAGAAAGCCCCACTGATGTAGAACAAGTAAGTTCCAATCCCTCCTGCCTTTGGCAGTTCATACAGAGGATTATCCTTGATTCTGAGCTTCATAGGTGTCCCCGTGCTATCATCTGCAGCTTCTGTCTCCGCCCAAGAAGCTCCTGTTACTACCGCAACAGTATCCCTTCTGACCTTAACCTTGATAGGCTCAGAGATAATGGAATATCCTTCCGGAGCTTCCTTTTCCACGATGTAGTACTCTCCGATTGGTGCTGTAAGTTCAATCTTCTTATCAACAACTAGATTGCTCTTAAAAGGTATCCCCCACTTATCCGTCGTATCTGGGAGCTTAACGGCTCCTGCGGTGCCTTGGGACGAAACCTTATATATGTCAAACTTTGCACCCTTCAGCTGCGCTTCTCCAGTATTATCCGTCTTCTCCAAAACTAGCTTTGAATCTGCGACTTGAACTACTGGATGCTTGTACTCTTCCTCGATCTTTTCATCTTGAAATTCGTAGTTTATCCTTGCAGATTTATTAGATCTAAACCCTGGCTTGCCAGAGCTAGTGTCATTGCTTCTGTAGTCCGTATCTGTATCTCCAGTTGATGTGTAGCCACCATTTTCATATTTTTCATATGCTTTAGGAGTGACCTTTACGTTATACGAGAGCGTATATACGAATTTGCTGTCAACCTTTTCATCTTCGTGGAACTGAAGGAACATCTTTCCTGTCGAATCTGGTGAACTCGAAGGAGTATATGTAACCGACTCGATGATGCGATGACCATTGTTCCAGTTATCCGCGGTGCTGTTACCGTTCTCATAAAGGACTTTTTCGATGCCAGTCGCCTTCTCTTTACGAGTAACCTTCACATCAGATTGTGCCGCATAAAGTTCGACCGAGTCGCTGAGTTCGTCTGTCACGTTCAGGACATTTACCATATTGGCTTCCAGAAGCTTCTTAACCTCTTCATAAAGGTTGGTATTATCGAATACACCGATGTATTCTCCGCCGCCTTTCTTAGCCATGTGCTGAAGTAGTTCCGGGCTACTAGAAGATGTAGTTCCGTTGATATCTTTAGAAACACCTATCGTATGAATCATTACATCCTTGTGATCAGCAATAAACTCATCAATCTTCTGCCTAGTTGGCTCCTTGGCATATGGCGCCCAATTAATACCACCATCTCCGTGTCTGACACCGCTGTTATCCACATAGAATGTAGGTACACCGTCAGAGATGAAAACCATAAGCTTTCTATGACCGTTATTCTTCACAGCAGGCTTGTTGAACATATCAGTTGCAACCTCAAGCCCTGCCGTATAGTTAGTACCGTTCCAGTAAAAAGCCTTAGTTTTAACGAAGCTTTTATCCCTGCCCCAGTCTCTGTCAATCTGTGCATCTTGTTTGTTTACTGTATGTTTTCTGTCTCCACCGAATGATATTACCGCTATTTGATTCTCCGGATTGAGATCGAGCAGTTCAGGAATTAGTCCACGGCCAGTATAACTAGTCTGTGATCCGTTAAGCATCTCAGATACAGCACCGTCTCTAGCGATGTACGAATTGGAACGTGTGCTATACATATCCTTCTCTTCCATACTGGATGAACGGTCAACTACAAACAGGATATCAAAAGGCTGCTTCTTAATCTCCTTGCCTGTAACGTCAACGTAAATGCGATATAGGTCCTTTACGTCATTCTTGTGATTCTGAGCCACCGTCGTGTCGCTGTTTGTGACACCATCCCCTAGATAGTCAATTCGCTTGTTGTGCTCCAGTATATCAGCAGTAGAGACAGTCGCTCTGCTAGTCCCACTTGAAGCTCTCGTACCAGCTACTCTGCCTCTACTTCTGAATCCTGCAGAACCTGTGCTCTCTGCTACTTTTATCTTTATCTTGTCGCTGAGCTTTGCTGTAGTTTTCTTAACCTTGAATTTGTACTCAAATGTTTCGGAACTCCCCCCCTTAAGCTGTACGGATTGAGATTCCGCACCAGAGGTTAACTCCAAATCTCCCTTGCTGTATTCAAGATTGATAGAGAACTTCTTCTCCGCATCGCTCGCATCGATATTCTTGTATGTCGCTGTAACGGATACCACCTCGCCCGCACTATAGCTATCCTTCTGAGGTGAAACCTTGAACTCTATATTCTCATCTGATCCGTATGTCTGTGTTCCCACACCAGGTAAGTTAGACAAAGGGATCAGGCTGACAATGAGTACAACAGCAATGAAAATCGATGCAATGCTCTTCTTAAATGTCTTTTTACTCATAAGCAATTCTCCTAATATCCACTGTTAAATCCTTGCAAATTAGGAGTCCTTTTTCTTTCTCTTCTTCACTAATACCACTAATGCTGTTAAGGCACCTGCAAGTGCGACTACATAAATCGCAATTTTAGTCGTATCTCCGGTCTTAATGATTATACGTCTGAACTTGTTAGTAAAAACACCATCGCCTTGCTGCTTGATGTCTCTCACCTTGAGTTCACCTTCTTCTGTTTCATAAACCGTAACAACAACTCGTACCTCACGCTTGTCGTAAACTATATCACTCTGACCGTCATTTACCTCTTTGACGATATAGTTGTAAGTTCCTTCTTTTGCGATGTTTAGTCTGAATAAAATTCCGCCATCGCTTTCATTTGAAACTGTCTTGGTTAGGCCGTTAGATTTAACCTGCCAGTTTGAATCAGCTTCCTTGAGCGTGAATTTGAACATGCCTTTCTTAAGGTCCTTGCCCTCTAGCTTTTTAGTTAGCTTGAAAGCAACCTCGACAGGTGGAACGTCCTTCTTAATTAGAGCAACCTTAGGCTCCAGTGTAACGTCGTATTTCCACTGGTTCTCGTTGTTAACTCTCTCGATTCCTGGAACGACAACTAGATACGGCTCTACTGGATGGTACGCCTTAGCGTGACCTGTAGCACCAATCTGTCTTACTAGATAAATTCCATGTGATAATCCCGAAAAGGACACGTTCCCCTGAGAATCAGTAGTTCTCGAAGTGCCCGCCAAGTGGTCTCTTTCAACTACAGCTGAAAGCTTCTTTGCCGCTGCAGTCGAAGATTCTTTGGTTAGTCCGTTGTACTTTACGTTAGCTGACGCAAAATCAGCCTGCGCTCTATACCTTGCACTTCCGCCATTAGTGGTCAAGTTTGCAACCTTGTGTATTTCAAATGTAGCGCCAGGAACCGCTATATGATTATTCCTGTCCTTATGGTACACGAGTTTAATAGTAAGCGAATCCTGTCTGCTAGTATCCACATCTGGAACCAGGTCAGGATGAGCTGCCATAACACTCTGCACTGATAACATAGTCATAATCAGCGAGCAAAGCACTACTATCCATATAGATTTTTTAAACTTTACCAAACTGTCATTTTGCATTATTTCAATGTCCTATCTCTCACACTAATTACTGTGTTTTCTCTGCTTTCGCATGAAAATCAGCGCAATTATGATTACTGCTGCTGCGACCATAAGCTTGAACTGCCATGAGTTCAAAAAGACCAGTAGTGGCGATCTCACGCCATCATGATCTGTGTATGGCACCCTATGGCCTCTGACCATTAGCCGATGCGTATTCACCCCGTAAGGCGTGCAGGTTAGCAGTGTGACAAAATCCTTGCCTTCGGTTATCTGTAGATCGCTCAGCTCCTCTGGCTTAACGGTCTTAATCTGGTCAACCCTATAAGCAAGTTTCTTGTCTAAAATTCTTAAATAGAAATTATCGCCTTTTTTTAATTGGTCTAAATCTGTAAACAGCTTGGCCCCCGGTAATCCCCTGTGTGCCGCAATTACAGCATGTGTGCTTTTACCGCCAATCGGCAGGCTCGTCCCTTCTACGTGCCCTGCGCCTCGCTCGAGCGATTTAGACGATGTGCCATGGTATATGATGATTTCCTGATCGATTTTTGGAATCTCGACATATCCCATGATCCCATTTTTACTTGGATTTAAAAGGTCGCTGTACGGATGAGTCTTGATATACTCATCGTTGTCAAAAGCATCTTTCACTGTGTTGACCGTATGCTGTGCATTGTATGCCTTCGCCTTACTCCACTCGTCCTTCAGCGTGTCCTCGGAATAAAGATTGACGGATTTGTCGTAAATAGACTTCATCCTGTTATTCCACTGACTGTTCCAAAGGTCACTCACCGCAGGATATAGAACTACCGCTGCACCTGAGATGAACAGGAGAACCATGACGAGGTTGAACAAACGACCCTTTAACTTGTTTTTTACTCTATGTGTTTCCATCTACTATCTGTGGACTTCTTCTTCCTCTTGTCCAAAACCCTTCCTATGATTATTGCGATACCGCACCCAATAAGTATGCATAATATTATCTTGAAAATATGTCCTATATTGGTTCTTTTCACCGAAGCATTATGTCCATCGTAAGGAATCCGATGTCCGCGAACAAGCAGTCTGTGTGAATTAACACCGTAAGGTGTACAGGTCACAAGCGTAACATAGTCTTTACCCTTCTGAACCTGAAGCGACTTAGTGTTGCTAGGTTTAACGACCTTGATGCTATCCACTTTATACGCCATTTTCTTATCCATTATATGCAGGTAGAATTTGTCGCCCTTCTTGAGTAGATCCAAATCCGTAAACAACTTTGCGCTAGGTAGTCCTCGATGTGCCGAGAGTACCGCGTGTGTTCCTTCGCCGCCGATTGGAAGGCTGCTTCCGCACAGATGTCCTACACCCTTCTGGAAGACCTCCTCATTGGTGTAATGGAATATTGGTAGCTCAACATCGATGGCAGGTATTATAATGTAGCCCATCATACTGTCTTTGTTGATGTTAAGGCACTTTTCATACTCCATATCCCGCTTGTTCTCCTTAGAGGAAAACGCATCAGGAACGGCCTTCGGTGACAGCTCGCGATTATATACCTTTGCTCTTTCAAACTCCTTGTTGAAATCGATATTTCCATGCTTTACCGCCCTGTCATAGCTCTGCATCATCTGCCTTGCAAATCTCTGATTCCACCAGTTGCTCACCAGAGGATACATCATTATTGATAGTCCGACGATAAAGAGAAGCGCTATTCCGACAAAGCTTTTATTTTGTTTAATAAGATTCTGTCTCTCTTTTACCCGCATTAAAATTCACTACTCTTGTTCTAATATCCTTCTTTTAAAAGATGCGGATAAGAGTCTTAACTATAAGTGCACTTATCCGCACCCGCATTTAAATCACTACTTTACAGCAGCGTTACTTTTGTTTTTTTTAACCATCATCGCAACTGCAAGGCTAAGTAGCGCTGCACCAACGATGTAGAATAGGTATGTTCCGATTCCACCTGTGCTTGGTAGTGTTCCTAGCTTGTAGTTGTTGAAATGTAGTGGGTTATATGTTCCTGTAGTAGTCTTTACTTCATCCTTTTCGTATGTAGCAACGTACTTTCCAGCTTCAACTCCATTGATAGTTACTGTGTATGACTTTAGATTTCCGTCTGCATCTAGCTCAGCACTAATCTTAACTGGAACTAGAGTTTCGTTCTTAGCATATCCTTCTGGAGCCTCTGTCTCTACAAGCACATACTCACCAGCGTCGATACCTCTAAATCTGATCTTACCGTCTGCCTTAGTCTCTGATTCGTCAGCGATATTGTCGCTTGCGTCAAGACCTCTCTTAACTAGAAGGGTCGACTCGTGGTTCTTATATTCAGCGGCAGTTGTGAGGCTAGCATCCTTCTTGTAAAGTCTGAACTTTGCACCTGCCTTCTTACCTGCAGATGATGTTGTCTCAGCAGAAGTAATTACGTCCGTAACTGTGTTATTCTCATCGTCCACACCAACCTTAACGATTTCTTCTTTTCTGTTGGTCTGGTTTAGCTTAGTACCTACATCTCCGTTGATATCGAATGTGTAGTGCTTAGTTCTGTCAGTGTCCTTACCATCGTTAGTTGTTGGCGATGTTGAGTAATCGATTGTAGCAGTATTTGTGCTTGGATCAAATCCCGACTTAGCATCCTCAGTTAGAGTAGCCTTGTAAGTAACGTTGATCTTAGTCTTGTCAGCGCTATTTAGAAGGAATGTCTTAGTAAACTTTACTGTGAATCCTGTAGCAGTCTTGCCTTCGATAGTATAATCGGTGTTTTCTGTGAGCAGCTTAGCTGGTGCAGGATCTCCGTTGTATACCTTGATTGAAGTCTGATCTAGCTCAAGACCTGTTGATAGCTTATCAGAGATTTCAAACTTAGGATTCTTGTAGTCACTTGTGTATAGAGGGATAGCTGTTCCAATCTTGAACTCTACCTTGTCTCCAATCTTGTGAGTGTCTCCAGCCTTAGTAGTATCACCAGTTACCTGATCATTCTCAGTCTTGTTGTATACTTCCTTCTTAACCTTAGGTGTTGACTTCTTAGCATATGCTGTAGTTCCGATCTTAAACTGCTTGTTGGCATCGTTTACATCAAGAACAGAAGACTTGTCCTCGCCAGCATCCTGCTTGTAGTCAGCGCTGACAATCATAGGTGTATATACGCCTGTGCTTCCTGCCTGTGGTGTTACCATTACTAGGTAAATACCTGCCTTAGGGCTATTTGCAACGTACTTTCCAGCTGTCTCGGCAAATGTTACTGTGTCTAGCCCTGTGAAGTCTCCAGCAGATGCAATTGCATATACTTCAGCAGCAGTTGGCTTTGCAGGATCAGCGATTGTGATTCCAGTTTTGCCTACTACCCACTTGCCGTTAGACTCCTTAACGATTCTATAACCTTTTACAGTTGCTCCTGCTTCAACATTCTTAATAGTTAGTGTTGAATCAAGTGTTGCTGCAAATGTTGGCATCGCAAATCCACTTAGCCCAATGGCAAGGGAGAGCGCCAACGCAGCCATTTTCTTAAATAGCTTGGTACTCATACATCTTCCTTTCTTTGTCTCTTCAGAGTTACCCATTAGTGCCTTTCCTTTCTGTTTGTTATTCCTCATTAATGGGAATAAACCTCTACCAAATAAATTCGTTTATCTGATATAACATGTAGACTGTGTTACACACATTAGCCCATAAAAAGACCGATTCTATCTATTCCAGAGTATATTATCAAAGTTATAAAATATAATCAAACTTATAATTTGACTATATATTCACGAGTTCGACACCAAAAAACACAGTATTGACATATTGAAATATTCTGTACCCGTTGGGTTCACTTAGTCTTATGAGTCTAAGTTCACAAATTTTTCGGATTTAGCGAGACTTTTTATATTAAATTTTACAAATGTTTTTTTAAAAAACAATTTAGATTATTCAGGTATATTTTAGTTATGCTTATGATATAATCCATAAACCACATAAAAGGAGGGCGTTATGACAGACTCAAGAAGAACAATCAGAAAGCTAGCAGTGTTAGTATTCGCACTCATGCTTATAAACATTTTTTCGCTGGGCTCCGCTTTTGCCAGTTACCAACCATACCCAGCCGAATTCACTAAAACTCTTGATAATGGACCAGTTCCCACTGAATACATAGGGAAATTTAAAATAGTTATCAAAGATCCTGAAGGAATCATTCGTAAGCACGAGGATTACGATTCACCGCTTACACACGAGCCTTACGAAAATATTGGTAATGGTGGCAACACTTTTTTTGTATATTTCGATAGTATTGTCTCTTATTATTTAAAAGAAAAACAGCCTGCACCTGAGACAAAATATGTAACTTTTACAGTGGAAGAGATCCCTACAGATGTTCCAGGCATCAAGTATGATAAGACCGTTTATACTGTAAAGTGCTACTTCAATGGTTATCCATATTTTGCTGGTAGGTATTCATATGATCTTGACTACGTTGAGATTAACGGAAACTACTATACATACGACGGTGTTAGATTAACCTTCAATCCGGATGGCTCAATGAATTACACAGGAGACAGAAATGGATTTATATCCTTTAACAACACCACCATCAAATATGTGACACACACGGTTAAGAAGATCTGGAAGAATGGTTCCGAGTCGTCCGCAAAGGCTCAGCTGTACAAGGACGGCACCGCTTACGGCACACCAGTAGAGCTTAATGCCACAAATAACTGGTCGTATACTTGGAACAACCTCGACGATAGCTATACATGGACTGTTAAAGAACTCGATGTCCCAACTGGATATAGCTCCAAAGTTGATGTCTCAGCAGACGGCAAAACTACGACTATAACCAACACTAAGTCGAAGCAGCCAGCTGCTAGTCAGAGTAAAAATACTCCGTTAAAGTCAAAGAAAACTGTAAAGACTGGAGATAATACGAATGTCACTGCTTGGCTAGTCGTATTTGGGACAATGATAATAAGCCTTGGTTTTACGATTTATATCAGGAAGCGAGTAAGCTCTTTAAGATAATTAATGTTCTATGGTAAAATACAAGCGAAAAGTGATTATCATTTTAATAGTGAAACTGGTATAAAAATGAGCATAAATAAGATCAAATACATAGCGATAATATCAATGGTTTGTGATCATCTGGCATCCGTGTTTTTTGCACCGGATGCCAGTATTTATATTATCCTTAGATTGATAGGGCGAATAACGGCACCCTCGATGTGCCTTGCACTCGCTGAAGGCTTCGTTCATACATCCAACAGAAAAAAGTATTTCTCTAGGCTTCTTACCTTTGCGGTAATCGCACAGATACCATTCTCATTCTTCGAGTCGGGAACCTTCACCCTGCCACTTGGCAATGTGCTATTTACATTTGCATGCTCATTTGCCTTGATGGAGGTTGTCGAGAATTGGAAGAAGATTGGCACATTAAAGGGTATTATCGCTGTCATCGTACTACTTGTACTGTCGATGAAGACAGACTGGCTTATATTCGGACCTCTGTTCACACTGTCGATTTATATGAACAAAGAAAATAAGGACCGTCAGGCCATCTGCTATGCGGCCATCAGCGTCCTTAGTTTTTCATTGTCAGCGTTCATGTGTGTAAGCCACGGTCTACCTTGGTACGGTCAGGTGTGGCAGATTGGCACGCTCCTTGTTATCCCGATTATCTATGCTTATAACGGTGAGCGTGGTAGCAAGGCTTCATTTAATAAGTGGTTTTTCTACATCTTCTATCCAGCGCACCTAGTGGTGCTGGGGCTGATGAGGTGGTAGAGAAATTTATTTCTGAAACACCACCAGCCCAATCTCTGTCGGGTGGTCCAGGTACAGCGCTTTTTTAGATGCTTTATTGCCCAGTATCATCTTAGCTATTAGGATGTCTCCACCTGCAGCGATAGTCATCAGTACTCCAGCTGCAAGAAAAAGTATATCGGCCGCCATGCATCCGATTATACATGGCACTATACCTAGTAACAGTCCTGGCATTAAGGCACCCGTTATGTATTCCCACTTTGTTAGCGGCTGACTGCAAGTACAGTACGGTGTTAGGTATTTCCAGATCACACCGAATTCAATATCTTTGAAACCTTTTTTCGTAAATCTGCTCCACGTTACACCGTGAATAAGCTCATGTACCACCGTTAACAATAATAGTAGAGCCAGAACAGTTAGACCTGAACTAGCTGAAATTCGAGATCTACCAAAATCCGCACCATCATATCTAAGAACGTAGATAGCAATAAAGGGCACAGTCATGATTAGTCCATATAAGGCTCCGATATTCGCCTTAACTACTGATATCGTAAGGTCTGTCTTAGTGTAGCCTTCTCGTTCTAGCTCTTCACTCTTTATCTTATATCTCTCTAGCCTTCTTTGCTCGGCTTCGGTGAGCACTCGTTCATTGCTTGCCATATATCTAACCCCCCCTATTAATCTTCTATTGCATCTGGGTACTATTATTTATCTACTTATTATCTTAATTATACTGCATTTTAAACTTTCAAAACATTAAAAAGCGAATAGCCTCAATAAGTTGCTATCCGCTTTTTCTCCTATTTACATTTAAGACTGCCAATTGCTAAAGCACTATCTCATTCTCTTCTTGTATCCAATCGCACCGATTAGCATTAGTACGGATGCTGCAAAGATGCTGAGCATTAGCATCAGGTCTTCTGTGCTATCGCCAGTCTTTGGTGATTTGTGCTTCTTAGCATTATTAATAGTCTTACCCTTTGAAGGTGATGTAGGTGCCTTTGGCACTTCGTACTTGTTGTTAAAGGATAGATCGTTTACAGTTTCTGTACCCTTCTTAATCTCGTAATTTGCTACGAGCTGGTTATTAGCATCAGCTGTAACATCTACGACAACCGTGTACTCTGTCTTGTCGTAAGTATAATTTGCAAGGCCTGTATCTAGCTCAACTACCTTGTATGTGTACTTACCAACCGCCTTGAACTCGATGTCGCCAAAGTCGATTTCGCCTGCTCCGTTAACCGTAACAACCTTCTTGCCTAGCACAGAGCCTGCTGGCATTGGCGCCTCGCTTAGTCCTAGTGCTGTAGTTCCAGCTTGAGATAGTTCGAACTTGAACTCGCCTGCTGCTGGCGGGGTATCTCCACTTAGAGTCTTCTTGACCCTTAGGTTTTTCTTAACGGACGTAAACACGTTTCTAAATCTTGGTTCGCTGTCAGCTGTAGCCTTGAGTGTTCCGCCATTGTTAGCAACAGTTACCTTAACCTCTTTTTCAGCTGTATCATATGCTACACCTGCTACTGGGTTTGACGCTGTTTCCTTAACCTTGAACTTGTATGTTCCAACCTTTGTGAACTTGATCTTATCAAATTCGATGCGTCCATCGCTGTGCACGAATGTTGTCACATCGCCAGGCATCGTCACGCCATCGTAGTTCTCACCGGCAATCTGGCTAACGCTTACTTCAAAAGTGTTCTCTGGTATGGTTACCGCACTTCCTTCTGAATCGACATAGTCCTTGTGACCTTTAATCACGGCTTCTGCAGTCTGGTAGTTAGGAACGATAGCCGAGAATCCTGGCTGCGTCGCGCTTTGAATTGAGAACGTTCCTTCTGTAGCATTTAGAGAACCAGATGTTGTAAATGTTGGGTTTGGCTTAAACACCTTATTGGTATATGTGTACTTTGCCGGCGTGCTCGTCTGCACTAGGCGGTAGTCACCCTTCGAAAGTCCAGAGATTGTAGCCTCGCCACTCGAATTAGTCTTAGCGGCAGCCTTACGACCTCTGATGTAATAATCCATCCAGATTCCGCCAATCTTAGTCTGAATCTTGAACTCAGCCCCAGCGATTGGAGTAGTTCCATCGATGTCATCAACGGCCTTTACACGAATGCTTCCTGCCGCAACAGTAGCAGTTCCGTTTGCCTTGTCGATCGTGTATGAAACAGATGCGGAATCCTCTGCCTGGTCTGACTTAGCTTTTCCTGTGTTAGTAACAGTCTCTACAGCTGTGATCTCTGGGTAGTGAGTGTCAAACTCGGCAAAGAACGTAACGACATTTCCATGTGAAGGACCGTTAGTTCCGTAGATGTCCTTTATCTTGTTAATGCCTGCGAGCGCTGGCTCGAGGTCGGTGTACTTCAGGGAGTCGTTAGACATATTTGCAATGAAGGTATCCCCTCCTGTCTGAGGGTCTGTAAATACACCGTAGCTCATCTTCTGAGCCTTAACCTTAGCATAGAAGCTGTCATAGGTATCCGATGATGACTGAGTTATCTGGCTGAAATACTGCGTCACTGGAATCCAGTTGCTTCCGCGCTCTATCGGCATAACTGTTCCAGGAGCTGCCTGTGCGTAGAATGTATTTCCACCTGCAGGAACCTCCGTCCAGTTGTAACGAACTGCGGAAATCGAGATAGTGCTTAGGTCTACAACGCCATTTCTCGGAATCTTATCAACGATCATCATGTTAGTCTGTTCTTGATAAGTTCCGAAGGTGCTGTCGATATTGTTGTAAGTGTTGAATAGACGCAGTGAACCTAGCTGATTAGCAATCAGCTTAATCCTAGCTGTGTCGTATGCCGAAGTCCAGCCCTGCTTCTCAAGCAGTCTGTTGTTAATGGTCCTGAGACTTGGATCAGCAGGTACACCACCAGTATTGGTCCCCGGAACTGCATCTCTAACCTTGAAGGTTACATTAGCCGAAGCATCTTCAATGGTGAGAGGCTTTGTCACTGGAGAGCCTGCTGTAGCACCGTTATCTAGCGCCTTCAGTCTAGCTCCTGTGTATAGACTTCCTGACATGAAGTTTCTGTCCGTCGGAAAATCTGGGTCCAGTGTGAACTTAATCTCTGTACCTGTGATTGTCGCTGTCGCAACCTTCTGTCCACTCTCGGAATAGAGCGGAACATCGGAGCTTGGGAGATTGCCAAACATCGTCCCGATATTCGTCGACAGCTTAATCGTATCACCTGGCTTCATCGCATTCCCCGACTGCGTATCGATGTTGTAATCAAACTTCAGAGAAGCTAGAGAGCCGACATTCACCGGGCTAGGTGACACCGTCACATTAGAAATCGTGATGTTATAGCCGTCCTTCTGAGTCGCAGCGCTAACATCCTGCGGGGATGAGAATGGTCCAATTGTAATCGCTATTACTGCAATGAATGCAATAATTCGTTTTGCAAGTTTCACGTTGTTCCTCCTTTTAATAACGTAGTCATTCAGTTCAAAAAATAATATTTATGCATTTTATTGGAGTATAGCCTATAGCGGATAGACAAGCAAGCTAATTCCATAAAAAGTGCGAAAAAAGAACAATAAAGTGCATTAATAGCGGCTTTGCGCACAACCTCACTTTTCTGACTTAAATTCATTTTTATTATATTTATACATTTTGAGATTCAAAAAGATAGAAAAATAGAAGGTACGGTATATAGACCGCACCTTCTAGTATTCGCTTGCTCATATTTTGTCTATCCCATCTGCAAATACGCAGCATGGCTGAGTCGTAGCTCTAAGCTTGTTCCTCATACTCAGGGAAAACTATGCTGTTCTCCTTGAAAACATGCACGAAGATATCCTCGGTAAAATCCCTAATTAAGTTAAATGTGCGCTCATAAGTCACACATGCATCTTGAGGCACTGTATAATCATTAGTTAGCCTCTGCATCTCCTTAATCATATCACCAACCGCATTATGTTCATCCTCTAGCTGCTTTATGAAGTCAAGTGTCTCCTTGTCTGGATGAGGATTAACACGCATGAGCGGGAATACTAAGCGCTCTTCTTTCGCAAAGTGAACTTCTAGTTCTGCTTTCATAGTGGCAAAAAGATTGTGAATCTTCGTTAGCTCTTCGGCATGATGTGTATAGTGAACAACTAGAATCTTGTTGATAAGTTGATCTAGTTGTGCCATCATCTCTCGTTCATCTTTATGATGTGTCAATTCCAGATCTGCAAGCATATCGTTAACACTCAGGTTCTTGAATGCTTCGATAGGTGAAGCACCGCCACCCTTAGATGGAACGGGCTTTGCAGCTAGTTTGTTTAGTTCTGTAACGATTTTCTGTACATCTACTTCCCCATCAGGAAAAGACTCATCCATCGGCAGATGACCACCACAGCAGTAGTCGAGATGTAGCTCATTTAGATAAGGTATTGTTTGCGGATAAAGTCTGACAACCTCTGCCAGTGTCATTTTCTCAGTAATCATAAATTCCCCCTTTACATTTCTATCCTTTATTACTTTGCACGGCCTTTTGGCGCTTTTCTCTTGCCAGTCATATGCTCAACCTCTAGCGCATACACCAATGTCCTCGGAACAGCGGCAGGGTTGAAATATGCATTTTTATCCTCATGATAGTGATTCATGAGCTGCCTCAGGGCGTGCATCTTCTCATCTTCCGAGA